>Ga0334900_1000331_pt1 | contig 74535 bp, 75 predicted proteins | sample GraSluR3_MG_2_FD_207231 | JGI IMG/M metagenome (GOLD analysis project Ga0334900, IMG submission 207231) | Sludge microbial communities from methane-producing bioreactor in Wageningen University, Netherlands - Granular Sludge_31_08-R3 | ecosystem: Engineered > Bioreactor > Anaerobic >... | reverse complement strand
TCGGAACGATAAATCGGGACGACCTCCTGCGTTTTTAATTTTCACAATAGAACTCATTAGAAATATTAATCCAATAAAAATGGCGGGAGCGACGGGACTCGAACTCGCGACCTCCTGCGTGACAGGCAGGCGTTCTGACCAACTGAACTACGCCCCCGCATAATTCACAATTGACGATGTGCAGATTTTCTAATCGCCATTTTTGTGTCAAAGCATTTTTCTGAATTTCCGTATTTTTTTTTGCAATACGGCTAATTAATTCACAGATAGATAACTGTAAACTCTCTGATAATATTCTCTTTACAAAAAAACTCCATTTTGTTTAATGACAAAAAAAATAGATAGGAGAATTATGACTGATATCTGTATTCGGGGGATGACGCGAGATCGTAATATTCGTTTTTTCGCTATCGATGCTACAGATACTGTGCGAAAAGCAGTTCAAATCCATAATCTGTCGATCACCGCATCGGTGGTGATGGGAAGAATGCTGGCTGCAGTTGGTATGATCGGTATAGACCTCAAATCGGAAACGGATAAAGTAACTTTGAAGATCGTCTCTGACGGTCCGCTGGGTAATATTATCACAACAGCGGATAATGCCGGGCATGTGAAAGGATATATCCAACATTCGCAGACAGAATTACCTCGAACTGCCAATGGAATTGATGTGAAAGGTGCATTGGGCAATGGTTATCTTCAGATCATCAAAGACCTGGGAATGAAGGAACCTTATATGGGGCAGATAGAATTGATCTACAAAGAGATCGCCCAAGATCTCACCTATTATTATGCCAAATCAGAGCAAATACCCTCCTCAGTCGGTTTGGGTGTATTGATCGAGCCGGACGGTTCTGTTCGTGAAGCCGGCGGGTTCATGGTACAGATTATGCCGGATACTCCCGAGGAAGTTATCTCTAAAGTAGAAAAAAACCTGAAAAGATTTCCCAATCTAACTGATATTATGGATATGGGTTATGATATAGAAACGATCGTGGATGAATTCATACTGAAAGATATGGGCATAGATATCAAAGCGAGAAAACCGATTCAATATTATTGTGATTGTTCTTATGAAAAATTCTCTGTTGGAATTGGAATGTTGGAGAGCGAAGAAATCGAAAAGAGTATAGAATCTGGTGAATCTATTACTGCTCATTGTCATTTTTGCAATAAAGATTATACTTATGAACCGGAGAGATTGAGGCAAATCTTAGAAGAAACAAAAAAAGAATACAGGAGGAAAAGATGAGTAATGTGGTAGTAGCATCAGCATTACGCAGTCCGATCGGAAGTTTCGGCGGTGCATTCAAAAATGTATCTGCTGTGGAATTGGGCACTCAAGTGCTCAAGGCGAGTTTGAAGAGACTCAATTTGTCACCCGAGAATGTAGATGAAGTTATCATCGGTAATGTGATCGGTGCCGGATTGGGGATGAATGTTTCCCGACAGATCGCACTAAATAGTGGGATACCAGAGCATGTACCGACTTTTACCGTAAATAAAGTTTGCGGTTCGGGTATGAAAGCGATTACACTCGGCGCTGCCTCCATTATCTTGGGTGAGGCAGATGTGGTCGTATGCGGCGGTGTGGAAAATATGAGTCAGATCCCATATACTATGCCTAATCTGCGTTGGGGCGCTAAGATGGGCAACAAAAATGCTGAAGACATCATGATCAAAGATGGATTATGGGATGTATTCAACGATGTTCATATGGGCGTTACAGCCGAAGCTCTGGCGGACAAATGGGAGATCACCCGCGAAGAGATGGACAGATTCGCCGTGGAAAGTCAAAATAGAACTGAGGCTGCTATGAAGGCGAATAGATTTGCCGACGAGATCGTACCTATCAGTGTACCACAACGGAAAAAGGAACCGATTTGGGTAGATGAAGATGAATTTCCCCGTCCCGGTGTGACTTACGACAAAGTTGCCAAATTGCGACCGAGCTTCAAGAAAGATGGGCGTGTAACTGCAGCTAATTCTTCGGGTATAAATGACGGAGCAGCGATAGTTATCCTAATGAGTAAGAAAAAAGCCGAAGAACTCGGGATCGAACCAAGCGCAGAATTGATCTCTTCTGCTTCTGCCGGTGTTGATCCCATGCTTATGGGTATTGGACCGGTTCCTGCGATCAAAAAAGCATTGCAAAAAGCTAAATTCGATATTCAGAAGATCGAGCTATTTGAATTGAACGAAGCTTTTGCAGCTCAATCTTTAGCAGTTTTGAAGCATTTGAAAGCAGAGATCGGCGCAGTAGATGCGGAGATTGTGAATGTGAACGGTGGCGCTATCGCACTTGGTCATCCCATCGGAGCTAGTGGTGCCAGGATAGTTGTTACCTTACTCCATGAGATGCAAAAACGAGATGTGCAGACAGGACTGGCTTCGCTGTGTATCGGTGGCGGAATGGGAATGGCAACTATATATCAAAAAATAAGGAGCATAAAATGATTGATAAACTAAAACTAAAAAAATCGGAAGAGATCTATAAAAGAGCATTGGAATTGATACCGGGCGCTACTCTCGGTATCAGACGACCATACAATTTCGTTCCCGGAGAATATCCTATCTATTTCGATTCTGCCAAAGGTGGCAAAGTGATAGATGTGGATGGGAACGAGTATGTAGATATGTTGTGCGCTTATGGTCCTATCATCATCGGACATAGGGAAGAGGAGATCGATGATGCTGTGATCGAACAGATCAGAAACAAGGGTTTTTGCTTCTCATTAACTCAGGAAGTGCAGAACAAATTAGCCGAGAAGCTGATAGAGTGCATCCCATCTGCAGAGATGTGTGTTTTTCTCAAAACCGGTTCGGATGCCACTACGGCATCACTCAGAATAGCCAGAGCATATACGGATAGAGTGAAAGTGGCGAGATGCGGCTATCATGGTTGGCACGATTGGTGTGTGGAAGTCAAAGACGGTATCCCCAAAAAACTCTGGGAAGATATCTATGAATTTGAATACAACAATCTGGAAAGCTTAGAAACTCTGATGAAAGAACATGGCGACGAAATGGCAGCTATCATAATGACTCCGATCGGGCATCCTTTGGCAAACAAAGTCGAAGAACCGAAACCAGGTTTTTTGGAAGGTGTGAAGAAATTGGCGGAAAAGTATGGTGCAATTCTGATTTATGATGAGATCCGCACCGGCTTCCGATACAGTATCGGAGGCGCTCAGAAGGTATATGGTGTCACACCTCATCTATCCGTGTATGGCAAAGCTATGGCAAACGGCTATCCGATCAGTGCGGTAGTCGGCAGAAAAGATATTATGAGTGTGGTTGCCGATAGCGTATTTATCAGCTCTACTTTCTTTCCGAATAGTTTGGAGCAAATTGCAGCGCTGAAAACCATCGAAGTAATGCAACGAGATAATATCTTGGATAAACTTCGCATAAGAGCTGCCGATTTCTGTGATAAGGTGAGTAAAGTAATAGAAAACAGCGGTATCCCCTGCGAGTTTTCCGGCGCTCCATTGATGCCCTATATCACTTTCATAAAAGATGAAGATAAGCTTTATAAAAAGCTGCGTAATGAATTCTATACGCAATTGATCAGAAGAAAAGTATTCTTGCAACCATTTCACCACGGCTATATTGCCTACCGTCATACGGATGAAGATCTAAATCGGGCATTGACTGCGATCAAAGAAGCGCTAGATCATCTAAAGCAATTTGTATAGGAGGCTGACAGTATGCAACCATTAATCATAACAACAGCGATAACCGGTGCGGAAACATCCAGAGAAGACCAACCGAATCTGCCTATCACGCCCAAAGAACAGGCGGAATGCGCAAAAGCTTGTTTTGAAGCAGGTTCTCGTGTTTGTCATCTACATGTGCGCGAAGATGACGGCACTCCTTCGCAAAGGTTGGAGAGATTCGAGGAGTCTATCACAGCTATCAGGCAGGCAGTTCCGGAGATGATAATCCAGATAAGTACCGGCGGAGCTGTAGGAGCGCCATTCGAGGAGAGAATGGCTCCACTCAAACTTAAGCCGGATATGGCAACTCTAAACGCCGGCACAGTGAATTTCGGCGACGATGTATTTATAAACACTGCACCGGACATAGTTAAATTAGCAGAAAGATTCAAACAGGAAAATGTAGCACCGGAGATAGAAGTCTATGAATCCGGAATGATAGATTATGTTGCCAAACTGAACAAAAAAGGGCATATTACGCATGAACCGCTACATGTTCAGTTTGTTTTGGGTGTTCCCGGTGGTATGAGCGGTAAGCCCAAAAATGTGCTCTATATGGCCGAACATCTGAAAGAAGAGATCCCGTCGGCTACTTGGGGAGTGGCCGGAATCGGTAGATGGCAGCTTCCCTGCGCGATGATGGCAATGGTGATGGGTGGGCATATCAGAGTAGGTTTCGAAGATAACATCTATTACCACAAAAAAGTCTTGGCAGAATTGAACCAACAACTTGTCGAGAGAATTGCTCGTATAGCTAATGAATTCGGGCGTCCACTCGCTACTCCAGCGCAGACTCGTGAAATTCTCAGCTTGAACTGATATTCTATTTTGGGGCAGCATCTTTTTGGTGCTGCCTTTTTTATATGGCCGACACCAAATTTTATCATAAGAAAAGTCTGGGACAGCATTTTCTCAGTGATCCCAATATCGCTCGTAAGATTGCCAATTTTGCAGAAATTAACGAAAATGATACAGTATGGGAAATTGGACCTGGTAAAGGGATGTTGACCGAGCAGATCATCAGAAAAGCTCAGAAGGTGATCTGCTTCGAAATTGACCAAGAACTTTACCGGGAATTGGAAAAGCGTTTTGCAGACAAGATAACATTGGTAAAAGAAGATGTATTAAAAGCAGATTGGGATGCGTATCTTGAATCCAAAAGGGTGAAAATAGTTGCCAATCTTCCTTATCAGATCACTTCTCCATTTCTCTTTCGCACTGTCGAATATGCTGATCGCTTCTCTACGATTGTGATAATGATCCAAAAAGAGGTGGCAGAGAGATTGACTGCCAAACCTAAGACAAAAGAGTATGGGGTGCTTACTCTAAAGATGAATTTCTATTTCGAGATCAAATATGGATTTACGGTCAAGCCACATCTTTTCTATCCACCACCGTCGGTTCTATCGGCAGTGATAAAGATGCAGCCGAGGGAGGACAAACCGGTATTAGAAGATGAAACCCTATTCTGGGGCATTGTGAAATCAGCATTCAAGATGCGTAGGAAGATGCTGAGGAATAATCTCAAAAACCTGATCTCTGCTGAAAAAATGCTAAAACTTACTCAGATAACAGATTTGACCAAAAGAGCCGAGGAACTCTCCGAGTCCGATTTTATAGAATTGTACGAAAATATACGAAAACTTTAAAATAATCATACGATATCGATTTTTTCAGATTCCCATACCCGGATCCAGTTGCCATGGTTTTTGTAAAAACTGTGTGATGATACGTCTTTGTTTGCCGGCTATCCCATCGGGGACTTGATCTTTATAATCTTCTAATACTGTATAAGTATCAAAAATAAGGTCGTGTTTTTTGGCAACGGCATCCAAGATCCCGATTCCTTCTTCCACTATCTTGCGATCGGTGTATTCCATCAGGTTTGTATTACAGACAAGGTGGGTGATCTCCAGTTTGGAAGCTTGGTTTAGCATCTCCAACATACCGGAAACTTCTTTTTCATCTGTCGTGAATGGTCTTTTGGTATTTACAACATAGTGCATTTCATAGCCCCGTTTTTTAATAGCTGCTGTATATCGAGCCAAAGCTCTACACCCGGCCGGATCTCCACCTACATCAAGGATCACACCCTTTTTTTCGTTTTGGACTTCTCCACTGATCCTTGGTGAGAGCATGGGCAAATCTGCATGTTTGAAGTGCCCCTCGGGAGCAACGACATCTATCCCTCTGGCGATGAATTTCTCGCGTATATCCCTGCTGCGGAAATAGGGATTGACAATATCCAAATCTACAAGGCTTACATCTGCTCCATTACTTTTCATATCGGTACTCAGATTTATAGCATACTCACTCTTACCGCTTCCATATGCTCCGATCACTATAACCAAAGATGAGTTCATATATGTACCTTTCCATATCTTTTTTTTCTACCAAAAAATAAATAACCTTAATTCTGTCAAAATTCTTTTTGACATCTAACAGCTATATCAAAAATATCACATCAATAAAAAATAAATGGAGAGATAAAAGATATGAAAATTGCTTTATCGGTAGCGACAGCTCTCATTATGACAACCCTATTTGCCGTGCCACTGGTTGATTTGAACTTCTTCATCGAACCGCAATTTGAGCAGGATTTTGATGTTGAGCTCATAACCCAGAGTACAGTAAACGACACCATACCTCAGATAAATATCGCTGCCGGCAGGATATTCAGCGAATCCGTATCTGATAGTTTATTCCTCTATAATCTCGATTTGATGGAGATAGATTATGCTTCACCGGTCGGTTTTAAGTTTGGTTACGATACTGTCGAGTTCGAGACGGAAATCATCTCTGCCAATGTTATCAGTGATTCATTGGCTTATCAGCGTAGTATCGTCATACCGTTAGATGGCTATACTATTGGCTTCACTTCTATCTATACACCGGATTATGCGGTCAAGTTTTCCATAGACGAAAAGTCTGAATTCAGATTTGATATTTTCGATATTGCAGCCAAGCAATCTCAGTATTTATCACATTTTGCAGATCTTGTCATAATGCTCTCTAATGCAGGATTGTATATCGATAGAGATCTGGTGCAAGGTTTGCCTGTGGATGTGATGCTCAGTTTCGATTATCAAACCTATAAAAATCGGATTTTGAACAGTGGTAGGACAAATTACTATAGTATTAGAAGCGACACCGGTAATTTTGGGAAACTGCGAATTTTCCAAAGAGAAGATGAACTTCACTACGAGTGGTCGGTGCATCAGTTCAAATGAAACAAATAATAGTAGATTATATTCAGAGTTTACGATCACAAAACATGTCGGTACACACCCTTCGAGCTTATGAGCGTGATCTGGAGCAGTTTCGGGAGTTTCTGGGAACATATTTCGAAGATAAAGAGGTCAAGATTAAGGAGATCGGGCGTTTATATATCCGCGATTTTTTACGAAAATTGAGCAATGAGGGGCGTTCGAATAGAACTCTGGCACGCAAGGCAACGACAATCCGAAACTTCTTCGATTATTGTGTAAAAAATAAACACATCGATATAAATCCATCTATGAATTTGAAAATTCCCAAATTCGAGCAGAAACTGCCAAAAGTCTTTTCTGAAAAAGAGATAGAGCAATTGATCGCTATCCCGGATCTGGAGACTAAATTCGGCGTTCGAGATCGAGCGATAATGGAATTGATCTATTCTTGTGGATTACGGATCAGTGAAGTGGCTGAATGTAAGATTGGCAGCTTGGATCCAAACGAGCGAGTCATCCGCATCCTCGGGAAGGGAAAGAAGATTCGAGTAGTACCTGTGGGAAAAGATGCGATGAAAGCGATCAAGAAATTCCTATCGATTCGGAATCAATTCTATTCTGAAAAGAGCGATGATACGATCTTCCTTTCCAAAAGCGGGAAACCATTGACTGCCGATGAGATCCGTCAAATTCTCGACCGTTATATTCTCTTGATAGCCAAAACGAAAGGTTACAGTCCGCACTCGATCAGGCATTCGTTTGCCACTCATATGCTAAATCGCGGGGCAGATATTCGCGCAGTGCAGGAGATGCTGGGACACAGCAATTTATCCACTACCGAACTCTATACTCATCTCACTCTGACCGATCTAAAAAAAGCATACGATCAAGCTCATCCGCGTAGCAATAAAGAGGATTGATCTATGAGTGACATCCTGAAAGCTTATATACTTTGTTTTATTACGATCGTCTTTTTTTCGACAATCGAGGTAGTGAGCAAAAACATGAGTATGTCCGCTTTGGCAATTACCGGATATAGATTTTTCATCGGAGCGCTGGTGATGCTCCCATTTGCTATCAGGAATATTAAGAATAAAAGTCGGAAACTAACTCTGAGCGACTTTAAGTATTTTGCTCTGGCAGGTATATTGAATGTATGTTTCAGTATGTTGCTTCTGCAATTTTCGTCTTCTTTGGCAAGGCTTCCCTGGCAGCTATTCTGATAAGTACCAATCCGATATTTGCCGCTCTGTTCGGTCTGGTTATTTTACGTGAGGTAGTTACAACGATCAAGATGGCCGGGATAGTGTTTGGTTTGTTGGGGATAATGCTGGTAGTCGGAGGTCAGGAGATTGCACTTTCCGATGCAGTGAACATAGAGCTGGGGATTATCACCGGCGTGTTATCCGCCGTTTTCATCGGATTATATATCGCAGTTACCAAGAAATATGTAAAGCGTTATGGTAATGTGATCTTCAATTGTTTTTCTTTTTTTATCGGTTCACTGCTTTTGCTTGGTTTAACTGCTATAAGTGGGAATGATATCTCGATTCCGGTGTCGGATGTGCTGCCAATATTGTATTTGGGACTGTTTGTTACCTGTATTGCCTACTTGCTCTTTTTTGAAGCACTGAAGCATATTACCGTAGTTACCGGATCGATGTTTTTCTTACTCAAGCCGGTTATTGCCTCCATTTTGGCATACCTGATGCATACAGAGACACTCTCTGCAGTGCAGATTGTAGGTATCGCTATTGTAATTGTCAGCTTGCTTCTGGCTAATTTGTCTCAGAAGAGAAATGCAATTCCCGCCAGATTGGTAAGAAACAAACAATGACATATTTGTATCTACAAAGAAATAAGTTGATTAAATAGATTAATAATCTTAAAAATATCATAATACCCTGATTGTTAAAGACAGCAAACTTCAAGCGTGTGATAGCAGGATATAAATTCATATTGGCATTCCATCTTATGAAAGTCCATCGAAAAACTTGACAAGCAAATTCTAATTATATAAATTAACATTATAGAAATTGGTATCTTGAGAAAGATATTAATTCGAAATAAAAAGAGGAAGAAACATGAGAGAACATTTTATCGCCAATGTATTTTATCGTTCTCAGCGTAAGACAATGTTTTGAATACAGAGGTGGTGCAAAGATGGTAATGCTAAGAAACCGGAACAAATCGTTAAAAAAGGGAGGAGTTATTTATGCCCAAATTAACCGTAATAGTAATACTGCTATTGTTTATTAATGTAACCTTACTAGCCCAGACAGCGGTTGCACCTGCAGCAGGCAGCGGCACAGAAGAAGACCCGTATCAGATCGAAACTTTGGAGAATCTGTATTGGATAAGTGATAACAATAATGAATGGGATAAACATTATATCCAAACAGCGGATATCTATGCATCCGAGACAGAGAATTGGTTTGATGGTGCGGGCTGGCAACCGATAGGTGAGGAGATGCATCCTTTTATTGGTGTTTATGATGGACAGGACTATGTTATCGACGGCATTTATATCAACCGTGCTGAGACGAATTTTATCGGACTTTTCGGAACTGTGATGTTTGGATCTATTATCAATTTGGGTCTGATTAATGTAGATATCACCGGCGACAACTTAGTTGGTGGTTTGGTAGGGGATAGTCCTGATCTAACAGTTGAAAACTGTTTTTCATCCGGCAGTATAAATGGTGTTTCCAACGTCGGTGGGTTAATCGGTTTAAGTGGTGGTACCGTAAAAAACAGCTATAGCAGTGCAGTTGTTACAGGAGACAATAATGTTGGCGGACTGGTAGGAAGCAGTTTTACCGGTAGTATCGAAAACAGCTATAGCCAAGGTATAGTTACCGGAAACTCTTTTACTATTGGAGGCTTGGTAGGCCTTAATAGTATGGCAAGTATATATAGTTGTCATAATGAAAGTACAGTCAGTGGAGATAATAGCGTTGGTGGATTAGTGGGTTCCAACTTAGGCGGTAGTGTTATCGAGGGAAGTTTTAACTCCGGTGATGTTTCCGGTGTGAGCAATGTTGGGGGTTTAATTGGAAACAGTACCGGCAGCGCTGTCAACCTTTCATATAATAGCGGTGAAGTTAGCGGAGAAGAAGCAGTTGGTGGATTGGCAGGTCACATTACTACTACTTCTATAAACAATTCCTACAATATCGGTAGTGTAGTAGCCGATGAATATGTTGGCGGCTTGATTGGAATAATAGAGTACGCATCACCTGTAACTCATTGCTATAGTAACGGTAGTGTGATTGGGGTCAATAATAGCGGTGGTTTGATAGGTCATATTGGTAATGATCCTGAAGTGATAAACAGTTACTGGGATACTGTTACTTCCGGTCAATCAACTTCTGCCGGTGGCGAAGGACGAACCACCGAAGAGATGACTTATCCTTATGCTCAGAATACTTATATGGATTGGGATTTTGAAGAAATTTGGGCAGCTGATGAGGATTATAGTGTCAACGACGGCTATCCGTATCTTCAAGACCTTATCCCACCTGTTTCTGCCGATGATGATATGTTAGTATCGGCTACACCGGTCAAAGTGAGAAACTACCCCAATCCATTTAATCCGGAGACAACAATAGAGTTCAGTCTTTCGTCTGCTGCAGCGGTTTCTGTTTCTATATACAATATCAAGGGACAGAAGATAAAAGATCTATTTAGCGATCATCTACCTGCCGGCGAACATAGTATGGTCTGGAGCGGCAGGGATAACAGAGACAGGTATGTAGCATCGGGCGTCTATTACTACCGGATAACTACGGGGAATGATAGCACAGTAAAAAAAATGTTGCTACTCAAGTGAGATGGTGGAAGAAAGTAGGGCAATTTGGTAGCTTGCAAGGACAAGGAAGATGTTTAGGGGTCAGAAGATTGTCACACTGAGTAGTCCTGCACCTACTTTTCCGGCTATACCAACTAAGAAAAAAGAAAGTAGGTGCAGGACGTATCGAAGTGTGAACTTGGGGAGTGTGGTGTTTTACTTGTTACCCTTCGATACAATCCCGACAAGTCGGGATCACTCCATCCTTCGTTTTACTACGGAATGGCAGGCAGGGTGACGGCTGGCAGGGGATTTGGTGTTTCATCAAGCCGATTAGTGTGGTTTAGGGTATGTAGAAGAATAAATGTAGTGTTTTCATCTATTATGAAAGAAAAGATTTGACAGGAATTAAGGAAATGATAAAAATATACTAAATAAAAACTAAGCTCATTCACAGAAGAGAGATAGAGTGTATTATGGAAAATATCCAGATAAGAATGGAGTCCAAGATGAGTAAGAAAAAAACGGGAGGTAAAAAATGTTTAGAACAGTAATAATTGTTACATTACTTACATTTAGTGTAGTCCTAATAGGCAGCGAGGTTTCAGGGATCAATCCGAGCGGCGAAAATGGGGCAGATCAAAAAAAGCGAGAATTACTATTGGCAGAGGATTTTTCCGAAGATTGGCCTCCTGTGGGATGGGAGGTTACTTCTACTTCCGGACAGATTAACTGGCAACAGGGAGATGACGGTGCGCAGTTCTATGGTAATCCCCCCAACGTAGCTGTGCAAAGATTGATAACACCTGAGTTGGATACCTCGGAATATGCTGCTATTTTTTTGATGTTAACACATTTAGTTAATGATCATAATGGAGACTACGAAATTCGTCTGGAAACCAGAAGCGATGGTGGGGAGTGGACTACTGTGGTTGATTTCCCATCAGTTAATTTTGGTCCTCTGATTGACGAGATCATGATTCTTACCGATGATGTAGGCTCTGAGACATTTCAGATAGCTTGGACATTCGATGGAGATTCTGCTAACATCAACTGGTGGACTATAGCGTATGTAGAAGTTATCGGTATAAATGCGGGATTCATAGAAGGGATGGTAACTTTGGACGGTGGTGAAGGTGATGTCACCGATGTAGAAGTAACAGCCGGCAATATTACGGTTAACCCTGACGAGTATGGAATTTACATGATAGAAATTGCACCAGGCAGTTATGATGTAATTGCTGATCTGGAATACTATTATCCGCAAATTATTGAAGATGTAGTTGTAGCAGAAGATGTAGTAACCGATGGAGTCGATTTTGAACTGGAATGGATACTGGTTTTGAATCCACCCCAGGAAATATCTATCGATCCGGAAACCGGCGAAGGTACCATAGAACCACCGGAACCCTATCCCGGCACAGAGTTCACGCACTATAATCTCTATGTCGATGATACACTGGAAGCACAGTTTGAGGAAAATTATTTCGACCTGACAGAGTGGATAACTTTGGAAATTGGACACACATATATGATCGAAGTATCTGCGGTTTATGATCTGGGTGAATCGGAGCGAGTGGAAATAGAATATACCTACGAAGGTACGGATGCAGACGAACCTATCGTTTCAACTACCAAGCTGTTAGGGAATTATCCCAACCCATTCAATCCGGAGACAAATATCCTATTTTCATTGAAATCAGCCGGGCAAGTAGCAATAGAGATCTTCAATATCAAAGGTGAGAAAATTCGATCTTTGACATGCGAAGAATTCCCAGCCGGAAATCATACTATAGTCTGGGATGGTAAAAATGACAAGGGAAATATTGTCAGCACGGGAGTTTATTCTTATCGGATGATAACAGATGATCAAACTGACATAAAAAAAATGTTGCTGATCAAATGAAAAGTAGGGCAAGATGGCAACTTGCCTGCGAAGGACACGGTAAGTAAGACGGGAATTTTGTGAAAATTGAAAGGGAGCGGAAGAAGAGAAGCAAAAATTCTTGACATAAAAACCTATGGGCAGCTTAATTTACAAAAGGAGTAAAAATGAAGTTGTTACGTTTTGATCTGCCAGTGGTTCAAGTGATTACGCTATTATTACTCTCTTTTATTGCTTGGTGCATTTTCACTCAGGAAATTCATTTTGCTGCTTTTGCTTTGGGAGTAGTTGCTTCTTTACTCTCCGTTTTATATTCTTTCCCGATTTTTTTCGAGCATGATACTTTTCATCGCAGTGATTTTATCTTCCGTTTCGATCTGATCTTTATCTTTGCCTTCATAGTTATGATCCAAAGCTATCTTAGCAGTATCGCTCTGATTAGGATGATGATAACGGGCAATTACAATCCCGGCATCGTACGTATCAAAACAAAATTAAGATCCAATATAGGTCGCACATTGCTGGCTAATACCATCAGTCTGGTTCCGGGTACGCTATCTTTGTGGATGGAAGGTAATCATATCTATGTACATTGGTTTGATATGAAGACTTACAACAGTCTGAAAGCAGGCAGAATGATAAAGAATGATCTTGAATTTATGTTAAGCAGGATTTTTGGCTGATGTTGCTGATCCCGTATGTTCTGGCATTTTTGATGTTGTGTAGCATGTATAGACTACTCAAAGGTCCTACATTTTACGATAAATTGATGAGTATTAGCTTAGTATCTGTACACATCATATTAATTATGTGCACTATTGCGGTTATATACGAGAAGAGCTTTTATCTGGATATTGCCATTATTTATGCATTATTATCATTTTCAGAGATTGTAGCTTTTCTCAAGTTTTTTCCAGAGGAATAGTTATGGTTATCTTAGCATATATAGCGATAATTCTTGGTATGGGAGTTATGGTCTTCGGAATATTGGGAACCATCATTTTTCCCGATATTCTGCTACGCTTCCATGCTTCTACCAAATGTGGCGTAACAGGTGCGGTTACTATCATTATCGGTCTGATGCTATATAATTTTCAACTTGAGTTTGTAATCAAATATATATTGATAATCGTATTTTTGTACTTCACATCACCGATAGTAGCACATATGTTGGGATTCTCTTATCTGAAGAAAGTAAGGGAAGGGGAAGAGGATGATAACTCCTGATCTGATCCGTTTCAGCGATTTGATCACTCTGTTTCTGCTGATTGCTGTTTTGCTGGTAGTTTTTTCCAAAAAAATGATCTATTCATTAATAGCTCTCAGCTTATTCAGCATGATGATGGCACTGAAATATTTTTTGCTAAAAGCACCGGATGTAGCGATTACTGAAGCTGCTTTGGGAACGGGTCTATCTACGATGGTCTTTTTGATAGCGATAAAAAAAACGAAGGGAAAATAATCATGGTAAATCTTTTGTCTTTTATTAATGAAGAACATATCATCATTATAAACGAACGTAAACATGAGGCAATTCTCAAAAAGCTTTTGGATGCATGTCTTATGGACTATCCAGCGGAGAAAAAAGTCGAAATTAAAAGAGAATTGATCGGTCAGATGAAAGATGTGAACTTAGGAAAAGGATACTGTTTGACTCATGCCAGATTGGATGCTGTAGATGATATCCATGTCGCGATAGGATTGATGCCCAAAAAATTGAAATATACCAAAGGACCGGCAGTTCAGACAATATTCTGCATCCTGACTCCACATTCAAAGAGCAGAACCTATCTCAGTTTTACCGCCCATCTCACTCGGATGTTATCAGAACAAGGATCAAGAAAAGCCTTTTCATCCTTAGACAAGAAACAGGTCGTTGCATTTATCAAAGATTTCGAAGAGAATTCTTAGTTTGTCTTATGTATATAATGATAATTGTCTTAAAAAACGAGAAACTGTTGAAGAAGTTGGTATCGACTTTGATCGAGTTTGAGTTGTACGATTGTACTGTGCTGGATGGCGAAGGCATAGAGAATGTGGCAGCACAGACTGTACCTTTGTATTCAGCGGTCGAGGGGCTTTTTGGGAAAGAACTGGTCTACAATAAAACCTGCATATGCTATGTGCCGGATTTTGATATCATCCAAAGATTTGAGAAAGTGTGTAAAAAAGATGGTATAGATTTCTCTGAAAAGAATACAGGAATGCTTATGGCTTTTCCCTGCGCATATTACATCGGTCCGAAAGAAAAGGAATAAACGATGGAGCTAAAAGAATCGGTAATTTTGAGATCGACAATTTCCAAATTATTCCCCTTCATTATGTTATTCAGTTTCTATATGTTCTCTTATGGGGCAGTGTATCCGGGTGGTGGTTTTCAGGCCGGAGTTATCTTCGGAACTATTGTAGTTATATTCGAATTGGTATTTGAACAGCGACTTTTCACAAACAAGATATACAATTGGCTTGAGTTTTTTGGAATAATAATAATATTTTCAGCCTTAATTTACAGTTTTTCTAAAACCGGGTTTTTGTTCGGAGATATGTACGGTTACTTTTCCAGTTCAGAAGTATTTACCAATGTATTTATCTGGATTTTGAATTTTGCTATTTATACAGAAGTGGCGGGCTCCATTATCTTGATATTCCGCCATTTTATCGAGTGGGATTATGAAGAAGTTTGACATATTTGTCGGGATCGTTCTGGCTATCATATTCGTAGCCATCTACATTTATCTTCAGGATATTGATCTGATTTTTCACGAAGAGGTACTGGATTTTGAGAGTATAGCTAAGACTATGAATATCAGAAATATGGTGACGACGATTTATTTGGGACCACGTATTCTGGATACGGTTTTGGAAGTGATGGTAGTATTCTTAACCGTTATCGGCATGAAGTTTATTCGGAGTGAATAATGGACAAGAAGATTTCAATAGAATTGGGGAATCGGTTGTATGAATATATAAAAAGACATGGGGGAGTACTCTCAATCGGAGAGTATTATGTCATCCAAGGCTGCTGTAGAGCAGAGAAATTGCCGTCCGGTCGGATGGTTGCACCGCAAGATATGATCCCCCAAGAGGATGAAGAGCAATACAGCATTGTTCACTATAATGACATTCGCATCTATATTCAGGATCAATTAATCCATGAGAACAGCGGCTATAAATTTTCCTTCTGGTTGGCACCTTTGGGTGAATGTATAATCAGTTTACAGAATGATCCATAGCTTATTTCAGCAAGATCATCTTTCTGGAACTTTGATGATCTACAGTTTTCAATCTGTACAGATATACTCCGCTACTAGCGTGGTTCTCATTACTATCTTTGCCATCCCAAACGATTTGATGTGTTCCTGCCAGCATGTTCTTATCTATCAAAGTAGTAACTAGTTGCCCTTTGACATTGTAGATATCGAGTTTTACGTTACCTTCCGAAGCAATATGAAATGAGATTGTAGTTTCCGGATTGAATGGGTTGGGATAGTTCGGATGCAGGCGTGTATTAGGTTTATGAACGAGATCTTGCGGATCAGCGGAGACTTCTTCTGCGAATTTTTCGGTAAGGACATAATCAACAAAACTCTTAGCCTGAGTGCTAACGGTATAATAAAGTGGGAAGCTGAGCATAACCAAATTGTAATCATCGCCCAGATATTCGATACCAACCGGTAATCCAAACAGTGAACCCTGTGGAGAGGATGGATCGAAACCACTGCCATACAAGAAGATCGCACTTGCATCCGGTGTTGGAGATATAACACTGATGAAGGGTATATGGTGATTTGCAGAAGGTAGTGCTTTTTCAGGGTCAATCTCGAGTGATGAGTATTCACCGGCTGAAATCGCTTCATTGAAGTAAGCTGCTTGAGAATAGTCGGTACTTTCTATCTTTAGATAGTCATAGATCAGTTGCCCCGGTTCAAAATTGCTGGGATAGCCGCCGGTACCAGCAAACAATTTGGTGGGAAAGAATGAAGATACCAACAGATTGCCGCCATGTTCAAGATACTGTGTCAAATCTGTGACAACCGGATTAGCAAACGGATTGATTAGTCTGGAATCTGCTTGCCAAACTATACTGGAATAGGCACCAAGATCGGCAAGCTTGATATCGCCCATCTCATCTAACCCATAAACCTCACTTTGATAACCATCCAAAAGGTAACTATAGAAATTCTCCAAGTCTTCATGCGTTGGAGAGCCGATAGAACCGGTACCGTCCGGACTGCTATTTACAATCAAAATCCCCTGATCGAGAGTGATCAATCGGGAGCGAATCTGCTCGCTTCCCTCACTCTCGTTTCCATCTAAATCCTGAGCAGTAATCGTATAATAATAGTAACTTCCAGCTTCCATCTCGGTATCTTCAAAAGTAGGTTCAGTGAGCAGCTCATCATTAACAATCTCACCAATTTCTCCCTCGATTTCTGAACGATAGACATTATAACCGGCAAGATCGAGCTCTGTGTTCTCATCCCAAGTGAGAACTACAGAATTTTCAGAGGGGAAATCTTGAACATTTTCCGGTGGACGGGGTACAAGGTAGGGCGTTATAGATTTTTCCAGGATAGTACTTTCGGTTCCATTATCGTCTCTGTATGTTGATATGCCAATGAAATACTGAGTACCATCAACCAAATCAGTGATAGTAAAAGGAGAAGTATCTACATAATATGTTTCACTATAACTTCCCGAGCTTGTACCGACATAGATTTTGAAACCATCATAATTTCCAATAGGTGGTGGTTGCCATGATACCAAAATATCTTCGCCGGTTCCCAGGCATATCAGCTCATAGTCTGTCGGTGGGATCGGATAGTCTAAAATAGTGATAGCCGTTCCCATACTTGCATTTACTATTTGCTTACAATAATCCAGATTCAAATGAATCAAAAGATCATTTATGGTATGATAATAGGGATTGTGTATCGGTTCGTGCAGTGAGATAGTAGGAAAGCCATAAAAATAGAATGAAAAACCGTCGGAATAAGGCAAGTTATAATTATCATAGAAATAGGAAAGGTTGGTATATAGCGGAATTACCTGCTCGATGGCATGATTTAAGTTCTCACCTCCGGTATAAGGTCTGATCTTGAGACTCCAATCTCCGATAGGTTCATCAATGTAAGCAATCATATCCATATTGATCATAGCGATTAGATTCTTATCAGCAGCGCTGGCATTAGCAGCCCAATCATTACTGCCGTGCAGACCGATTTCTTCTGCTGCAAAAGTGATAAAGTGGAAGGTGACGGAAGGTTGATAATCAAACGTTTTGAAAATGCGTGCCATTTCCAATACTGCTGCTACTCCACTGCCATTATCATCAGCACCGGGAGCTAATAACATGGGGTCTCCTTGTTCTACGATCGAATCATGATGAGCACCGATCACTATTGAATATTCAGGATACTCATCTCCTTCTAGTGTGGCAACGACATTTTTCTGCCAAGTGTAATCATATAAAAATGAATCGAGAACAACATTGGTATAACCAAATCTTTGAAATTCCCCTTTTATCCAATCTACTACTTCATTCTGGTTGGGAGCGAGGTAATACCTAGTTTCGAAATCCTCCAAATTCTGAATGAAATTTGCGAGACTGTCAGGATTGATACTATCCAACATTTGGGCTAATTGAGGATCATAATCGATGTTAAATCCGGGAGGATAACGCAAAACACTTTCGAAGCATTTTCTGCTATCTTTTTTTATTCGATAGAAGCCTTGAGTATATTTCGCTAATTGGATATCTATATCATGCATTGATTTGAATAGGATAAAGTCTCGAGAATCGAAAATGATCTTCCCAAAGTCCTGTAAACTAAGATAATTATCCCTACTGATTCTCGGATATATCAGATAGTAATAATTAGTATCGAAATTCGCATTTCTATCTATGTAGTATAATTCTATCTCTAGCTCAATTAGTTCTTCATTTGCTTCTACCAATAAAAAGTTTGGGGTTTGATGAAAAATGAATAGGGAAGGTTTTTCCAAAATGCTAACATCTTCTATTTTGCTAAGATCAATAATAGCCAGATCAATATTAGCAAAGCATAAAATAACATGGAATATCATGATAAAAATAATAGTAACTTTCTTCATTCATATCCTCCCATTCAATCAATTTAACTATGCAATAATCATTCCTAACATGCGAGTTTCTTATCTGCTTAGATAACAGGCATATAATGCTTTGAAAACTTTTTTCTCGCATTCACTTTTGCTTACATTATCCAGAATGAACACTTCATTTTTGCTATGCTATTCATATTAGATTACTGCTAATAACTCCTATTGTGCTTAGTCGAGAGTATCTCTGAGCTATTATTTCAGCAAGATCATCTTTCTGGAACTTTGATGATCTGCAGTTTTCAATCTGTACAGATATACTCCGCTACTAGCGTGGCTCCCATTACCATCTTTGCCATCCCAAACGATTTGATGTGTTCCTGCCGACATGTTCTTATCTATCAAAGTAGTAACTAGTTGCCCTTTGACATTGTAGATATCGAGTTTTACGTTACCTTCCGAAGCAATATGAAATGAGATTGTAGTTTCCGGATTGAATGGGTTGGGATAGTTCGGATGCAGGCGTGTATTAGGTTTATGAACGAGATCTTGCGGATCAGCGGAGACTTCTTCTGCGAATTTTTCGGTAAGGACATAATCAACAAAACTCTTAGCCTGAGTGCTAACGGTATAATAAAGTGGGAAGCTGAGCATAACCAAATTGTAATCATCGCCCAGATATTCGATACCAACCGGTAATCCAAACAGTGAACCCTGTGGAGAGGATGGGTCGAATTCACTGCCATACAAGAAAATCGCACTTGCATCCGGTGTTGGAGATATAACACTGATGAAGGGTATATGGTGATTTGCTGTAGGTAGTGCTTTTTCAGGGTCAATCTCGAGTGATGAGTATTCACCGGCTGAAATCGCTTCATTGAAGTAAGCTGCTTGAGAATAGTCGGTACTTTCTATCTTTAGATAATCATAAATCAGTTGCCCCGGTTCAAAACTGCTGGGATAGCCACCGGTACCGGCAAACAATTTGGTGGGGAAGAATGAAGATACCAACAGATTGCCGCCATGTTCAAGATATTGTGTCAAATCTGTGACAACTTGGCTAGCAAACGGGTTGATTAGTCTGGAATCTGCTTGCCAAACTATACTGGAATAGGCACCAAGATCAGCAAGCTTGATATCGCCCATCTCATCTAACCCATAAACCTCACTTTGATAACCATCCAAAAGGTAACTATAGAAATTCTCCAAGTCCTCATGCGTAGGAGAACCGATAGAACCGGTACCGTCCGGACTGCTATTTACAATCAAAATCCCCTGATCGAGAGTGATCAATCGGGAGCGAATCTGCTCGCTTCCCTCACTCTCGTTTCCATCTAGATCCTGAGCTGTAATCGTATAATAATAGTAATTTCCAGCTTCCATATCGGTATCTTCAAAAGTGGGTTCAGTTAGTAGTTCATTATTAAAAATCTCACCAATTTCTCCCTCGATTTCTGAACGATAGACATTATAACCGGCAAAATCGAGCTCTGTGTTTTCATCCCAAGAGAGAACTACAGAAGTTTCAGAGGGGAAATCTCGAACATTTTCCGGTATACGAGGTACAGATAGAGGAGTATGCGAACGTTCTACTATGGGACTTTCGAATCCCTCATCCGAATATGATGAGACACCAACATAATACAAAGTTCCTTCTTGCAGACCTTCTATGGTAAAAGTGGTATCTTGGGTAGTAAAATCATCTGAGTATTGTCCGGATTGTGTGCCCACAAAAACATTGAAGCCATCATAATTAGAAGTGACCGGAGGAGACCAGCTGGCTACCAGAGCATCGCCGCTACCTGGATCTGCTAAATGCAAGTTACTTGGGGGCAGCGGATAATCTATGATCGCTATACTGGAAGCCAAGCTTACTTTGACGATCTCGGCACAATACTCGGGAGTAGTGTGAATAATCAGATCCTGTGGACTATGATAGTAGGGGTTGAAGTGATGTTCAAAAAGGAAGATAGATTGAAAACCTCTTACCCAAAATGCATAACTATCCGAACCCGGCGTGTTATAACTACCATAAGATAAGTTCAGATCAGTATAAAGTGGTGTCATCTCCTCTACCGTTTGGGTGAGTGTTTCACTGCCGGTATAAGGATGGATCTTCATTGTCCAAGAGGAGGGTGTTCCAGTAGTATAACTTATCATATCTTGGTTTATCATAGCCAAAATATTCATGTCATTTTGCAAAGCTTGCTCAGCATAGTGATGACTACCATGCAGTCCGGCTTCTTCGGCGGCGAAAGTAGCAAATCGGTAAGTTACTGGAGGCTGATAGTCGTGTTCTTTGAATATGCGAGCTATTTCCAGTACAGCAGCTGTTCCACTGCCATTATCATCAGCACCGGGAGCTGTTATCATCGGATTTCCGTATTGATTGAAAATGATAGAATCATGATGAGCACCGAGAATGATAACAACATCCGGATCTACGTTGCCTTCGATAGTGGCAACCACATTCTTCTGCCAGGTGTTGTTATAATAAAAAGAATCCAAGACTACATCGGTATATCCAAACCGTTCAAACTCTCCTTTTATCCAATTAGCCACTTCATCGCGGTTAGGAGCATTCCAGTAGCGGGTTTCAAAATCTTGCAGACTTTGTATATAAGAAGCCAGAGTATCTGCATTGACCGAATCAACCATGTCTTGCACCTGAGTTCTGTGAGTGTGAACGGATCTGCCAATATGGCGAGTTGCATCGAAATACTTTGGAATAGGGTAGAGGCGGGTGAAAGAATATTCTGAAAATGAAAGTTCGCTATCCAGACTTCTATCGGTCGCAACCAGTATCACATGATCGTCCTGATATAATATGTCACCCCAATTTGATGGGATGGCAGTTGGTTGTGGTTTGTAGGATGTCAGTAAATAGTATTGCTTCTCCCAGGCGTTATCATCTATGATTTGAAAACGTGTATCTCTAAGTTGTTCTACAGAATCATCATCCAATCCGACAAGCAAAGCATCTCCGAAATGATGATAATACGGTAGCTTCAGCTTTTCAAATTGAGCTTCATCATCAATGTCTGCGATCTTGACAATGCCGAGATACTGAGAAGCCGATAAAATAGAGAATGCAAGTATTAGGATTGCTAATATAGTATATTTTTTCATAATTTCCTCCGTGGATGAAAAGAAAATAAAACATAGAACTGTGTCAATGGAAAAAAAGAATATTAGAAAGCGATCAAAAAACTTGACATCACTGACTATATTATAGCATTTTCCAATCAATTCTGGTTTTCGAGGAGGCACATGGTTTTATTAGTTTTGTTTATAGCCATTTATGGTTTAATCGTTTCTGATAATCTTATCAAGAAGGTTATGTGTCTCAGCATCATCGAAAGTATCATCATACTCTCATTTTTGTTGACCGGCTTCAAAGAGGCGGCAGAAGCTCCGATCATCACCGAGGGGATACAAGTATTTGTAGATCCGATGCCGCAAGCTCTGATGCTGACTGCCATAGTTATCGGAGTTTGCTTCAATTCACTGGCAGTTGCTTTCATCGTTAAACTGCAAAAAGCGAAAGGCACAGTAAATGTTAGTGAGCTTCGAGAACGTTAGATATCTTCTCATTGCTTTTCCACTTATACCACTTGTCACGATTATCCTATCGGTGCTGATAAACTATATTTCCAAAAAAGATATCTCACCTGTCAGTTTGATCGTAAACAATCTTTTGCAATTAGTAGTCGGATTGCTTCTGGTAGCCAGATTTATCGATTATGAAGGTGTTCATATAGAAAGTATAACTCAGTGGCAATACTCCATCATTTTTGTTTTCGATCGCATCAAGGTTTACTTTTTGATTGCCTTTCTATTGCCGCTTTTGTTTTCGCTCTTTCATACCAAAAGCCTGCAAAAATTAGAATCTCGATTGATCTTTTTGTTCTATCTGTCCGGATGCAGTGGGCTTATCGTAACCGGCGATATATTCAATTTCTACATTTTCTATGAAGTGATGATAATGTCGGCTTATATCTTGGTTGCAATCAATGGCAATTACTATGCTTCCATCAAATATATGCTCTTCGGAGCGATTAGTTCTGCTTTGTTGTTGGCTGGGATTATCCTACTCTATGCATCGGGAGCTTATTTCAGTTTTACTTTTGTTCAGGAGATTGGTGAGTTGAGTTTGTACAATATCAAATTCGTTCTGCTCCTGTTTTGCACTGCATTTTTTATCAAGGGAGCTTTTTTCCCAGTATCGTCTTGGGTGGCAACTTGTCATTCGGCTACCAATAACATAACTTCTTCATTTCTTTCTGCATTTACGATCTTCACCGGGATTTATGGATTATACTATTTCGTCTTGCAGCCGGCTATGCTGCTAGAATATGAGCAGATATTCTTAGTTGTTAAGATCTTTTCGATGATCACGATGCTCCTACCTGCACTTATTCTCTATTTCGAGCCTGAGTTCAAACGATGTATCGCCGGTAGTACAGTCTATTCTATCGGATTCATCGGTCTGATGATGAGCTATAGATTATTTGACCTTGCCTTTACCTATATGGCTATTCATGCTTGCTACAAACCACTTATGTTCTTGTTGCATGACTATGTAGATATTAAGGGAAATGCTATCAGGGCAAATAAGCGCACATTGGCGATTTATATGGTCTGTATCTTGTTCACAGCCGGTTTCTTCCCCAGTTTGATCTATTTCATCAAATACAATCTTCTGCAAGATTATGCCGGGCTTACTATCCTTACACAGATCTCGATGATGCTGATCTTGAGCAGTTTTCTGAAATTCAGATTCAAAATCATCAGGTTTCGAGCGAGTAATGTCTTTTACATAACGATATTGTGTATTATCCTATTGATCTATTTCCTATTCCCATTCCGCTTTGTTATGCCTGATTATAAGTTTATCTTAGATGCTGGCATCATTCTATTTGCAATTTTTTTGTCAGGCAAATTATATCAAAAATGGCACAAGTTATCAGCTTTGGATACTAAGTTTATTTTCAAAACTTTGAATGTTGAAATTTTTTATGTTGTTATCTTGTTAGTTTCACAACTGGTAATACTAAGATTGGTGTTTTAAAAAAATAGGAGGAAAGTATGAAAAAGGGAATGATTTTACTAATTTTGATAATCACCCTATTATTAATCACAAATTTACCAGCAGATGAGAGTAAATATGCCAGCCCGAAATATAGCGATTTCTATAGCCAGACTTTCAGTCGGAATATCATCGCCGGCACAGGTAGACTGGTAAGTCCCAATACTTTGTATATTAATAGTTTTAATATTGTTTACAATGAATTGGAGACAAGAGTATTTGAAAAGTTATCTTTCAGAGGTTCCTTCATACCGGGTTTTTATGGAGGATTGAAACTAAAATATCAATTTCTGGATATAAGAAATTTAGCTCTGGCATTATCCGTTGGAGCAATGAGAAAAGAGTTTATGACTTTTAGTGGTGGTCAAAAAAAAGAATGGCTGACCATGTATCCTGCTGCTACGTATATGACCTATGGAAGTGTTGATAGCTACATCAATCTATCTGTAGGAATTCGTCCAAGAACTCAATATATAAAAAGAACCAATGAAATGACAGGAGAGACACATACCGAGCGCAAAGGAGCAGATGAACCAGTCTTTTATTCTCTTGGTTTTTCGCACAGATTAGCAAAGCATTTTTTAGCTCAAGTGGAGTTCCATCATTCTCGCATTTTTTATTATTATGATGATATAGAACATCGGGATTTCATTCTGTTCGGATTGAATTATTTCAGTACAAAATTTGAGATATTTTTAGGAACATGGATACATCTGGGAGAGCAAGAGAAGCGATCACGTTTCAATATACTCCCTTTTATCAAAGTTGGCTATAAATATTTACTACGCGAATGACAAAATTAGTCTATCTGGAGTAACTCGATATCAAAAATTAGGGTGGCGTTTTCAGGAATCATGCCGGGGATGCCCTCTTCACCATATGCCAGTTCAGGTGGGACAATCAGTCTCATCTTATCACCTTGGCGCATCAGAGCAATGCCTTCTTCCCAGCCGGGGATTACTTCGCCCATCCCAAGGGTGAACTCCATCGGGCGGCCTCGTTTTACAGACGAATCTATCATCGTGCCATCTTCCAAATAAACAGTATAATGAACTTTCACTGTAAAGCCCGGCGCTGCTCTTCTACCACTGCCTTCTTCTACCAAAATGCAAGTAAGACCGGACTCGGTAGTAATCTCCGCTTTCCCTTGAGTATCATAGGGTTCGACTTCTATCGGAGGAGAGATATTGATCAGTTCGATTTCAAAATGTAAAGTCGAGTTTGGTGGTATCAAACCAACTTGTTGATCTCCATAGGCGAGCTCTGGCGGTATAATGAACTCAGCGGTATCCCCTTGGCGCATCAGGGAGACAGCTTCATCCATACCATCTATTACTTCGCCGGCAGCCAATACAAATGTTAATGGTTCTTCCCGACGTCGGGTACTGTCTATAATGGTGCCATCTTCCAATGTTCCCACATAGTGGATTGTTACCAATTCACCTTCTTCCGGCTGCAAACCTCTTCCATGAGAAGTTATCCGATATCGTAATCCGGAGTCGGTTTCTCTGAAGAGGTCATAATCATTGCGTTCAGGACTAATAGTTGCACAAGAAGCTATAACTACAATAAATAAGCCAGTCATTAAAATATTCTTCATCATATCTATCTCCATTTTCAATCTATGATCTGTAGATCTATTAATAGTTCACCGTTGTTTTCGGTAATATACTGTATTTCGATATTGAGATTCAGTTTTGTTAATAATTGTTTTGTATCTATTTCTAGCTTACTTCCCTCCAAGCGAAGGTAGCAAGGCAGATTAGACAAGCCGAGCATAGAGACTAATTTTATCAAATTCCCAGGTTTTATATCTAGGATAAGTGTGCCATTATCATAAGCATCAAAAGAAAGTGAGAATCTTTGTCTGATAGGTATGAGCAGGGTTTTGCTGATGGAGATATAGATAAGATCCCCATATGTTTCAATATCTTTTACAAAAGCCGGTATAGATAGAGTGCTTTTGATGATAGACACCAATTCCGCATAAGTACATCTCAGATTAGCCATGATATTACCTCCCTCTAAGTACTATTTATACTGAGCTGTCAATTCGTTTCGTATAATAGATGATATCTTCGTGCTTTTGATAGCCGACGGAGGTGAAGAGTTTCTCGGAAGTGTAATTCCAATCTTCGATCAGACAGGCAAATATCCCAATACCCTCTTCTTTCAGAAGATTTTCGGCATATTCGATCAACTGCAAAGCCAATCCTTGCCCGCGATACTGTGGATCGACCGCCAGCCGATTGATCCAACCTTTACGACCATTATGACTAACGATCACGGATGCTACAAGCCGGTCATTATCTTCTATCACATAGAAAAAAAGATCATCTCTTTTTAACTGTTTTTCGATATTCTCTCTACTATCGCGCCCTTGAGGTTTGTATGGAAATTTTGCTCTATTCCACAAGCCAATAAGATTGTCATAATCCGTCGGAAGCATAAAGCGCAGTTTCATAAAGCAAATTCTCTAATAGATCAGATATTCGAGCAGGATGGTAACTATTGAGATTAGGATTGCAGCAATAGTGGCATGTAAACAGCCATTAATTTTAAACTTGGGAACGATATAAGAGACGAGCATCAGGCAAAAACCGTTGACGAACAGAAGAAAAAGCCCGAAAGTTACAATTGTAAGCGGTAGTGTGAGTATAATGAGTAGCGGTCTGACCAACATATTGACCAGTGCCAATACGAGAGCAGCAAAGAAGGCAGTCAAAAAATCATAAACATGATATAAACGAGTGCTTTTGCCAACCAGAAAGATGGCAAGAGCAGAGATGAGTACTTTTAACAGAAAATTTTCCATTAGTTAGAGAACTGTTTTAGAAAAGATGGGATCTCCATCTGTTCATTTTTTTCTTTTTCTTTCTGATTGATTTTCCGATGCGGTTTGATCATATTATCGTGCCTATACTTTTCGTCTGTCTTATGCTGAACATCATGAATATCTTTTTTGAAGTCGTTTTGTTCTTTCATCACAGGTGGTGGTATTTTATCGGTCTGTTCATCGGAATCGAGACCGGTAGCGATAATAGTGATCTTAAGCTCTCCTTGCAAAGATTCGTCAAAAATCAGACCGGTGATCACTTCACCTTCTTCACTGATCAAATTAGTTATTTTCTCGTTTATCACTTTCAATTCATCCATTTTGAAATCTTTGTTGGCAATAATATTGAGTAATACACCTTTGGATCGATCGAGCGAATAATCACTCAACAGCGGATTATCGATTGCTTTTTCCACTGCTTGCAATGCACGCTGCTCGCCTTCGCCGACACCGAAACCGAAGTGACCATGACCCTTGATAGACATGATCTTCTTCACATCTGCGAAATCGACATTCATATATCCCGAATAGTTGATAATATCTGATATCGCTTTGGCTGCCTCATACAAGATTTGATTTGCTTGATTGTAGGCATCAAAAACGGGTTGATTGGTATAAACTTCGCTCAACTTTTCGTTTGGGATCACGATCAGTGTATCTACCAGATCTTTGAGTTTGCTTATCCCACCTTCGGCAACTAGCATTCTTTTTTTGGATTCATGTAAGAAGGGTTTGGTAACTATCCCGATTGTGAGAATATGCATTTCTTTGGCGAGGTCAGCTATGATTGGTGAAGCTCCTGTACCTGTCCCTTTACCCATACCAGCGACGATGAATAAGAGATCAGTATCTTTAAGATAGCGCTTGATTTCTTCACGAGATTCTTCTGCCGCTTTCTTACCGATCTCCGGATCAGCACCGGCACCGAGTCCGCGTGTAGTCTCTTTGCCAAGCTGAATGCGGATGGACGCTTTGGAATTCTTCAAATTCAAAATATCTGTATTTGCAGCAATCAGTTCCACACCGCTCAAGTTCATCTCCAACATGGTATTGATAGCATTACCGCCAGCTCCGCCGACTCCGATCACTTTTATCTGTGTTCCTATCGGTCTTTCGTCAATATTTAGATCAAGTTCGATCATGTTGCCCTCCCTTACACAAAATCCTTGAAAAAGTCGCCAATTTTTTGGAAAAATTTATGAAATGAATCACTTTTTTTGATCTGATCCTTACTTATTTTTTTCATATGATCCTGCACATATCGTAATATTCCTATACAAGTAGAATAGCGCGGGTCATTAACTTCATCTGTAAGACCGGCAAAGTCGGAGAGATCAGGATAGCCGATCTTTGTGGACATATTGAAGACATCAGTTGCCAGCAGATCTATATTCTTCAGATGGGATACTCCACCGGTTATGGTCAGTCCACCGGTTATCAATGGAAGGTCACAGTTTTCATTTAGTACCCGATATGATTCTTCCAAGATCTCTCTCATTCTTGCTTCGATGATCTCACAAATATACTTTTTGCTCTTAGTCTTTTTTGCTCTGCCGCCAATTCCTTCGATCTCGATGGTATCGTCTGATTTTATCTGATTAGCTATTGCGCTGCCATAGGTTATCTTTAGATCTTCAGCAGCGCTGGGGGTAGTTTGCAGCCCTTGCAAAAGATCTTCTGTGATGTAAATACCGCCGGTCTGGAGTACAGTACTAAATCGGATGCTTCCTTTGTAGTAGAGGGCAATATCCGTATTCGAACCGCCGATATCTATCACAATCGCTCCCATATCCTTCTCATCATCGCTGAGAACGGATAACGATGAGGCGATTGATTGCAAGATTATTGCTTTCACTTTGTAACCGGCATATTCAACACAACGGCGGAAATTCCTGAGGAGATTGTGGGGAGCCGTGACTACATGGATATAACCGATCAGATTGTAACCGAACATCCTGATCGGATTCAGTATCCCCGATTGTCCGTCGATTTCGAAATGTTGTGGTATGGCATGTAGGATATCGTAACCTTCGGAACCATATTGCATTTTGATATTATTCTGGGCGTTGGTAATCACATTTTCGATATGATTGGCGGTAATTTCGCTCGCTTCATTCGCCTCCGGTAGTGCAATTCTTCCCACGGAATTATGCCCTTGGATCTGCTTCCCTGAAATGCTCACATAGATAGAGCTCGGTTTATGCTCTGCCATCTTGCTGGCTTCATTGAGGGCTTTGCTCACAGTATCGGTCGCCTTGATCATATCGATGATTTTGCTGCCGCTAAATCCTTGTGTCTTGCATTTGCCCACACCTCTGATCTCAAATTTGTTATCTTCGTTTAACTCTGCTATTATAGCACATACTTTGGTGGTACCTATGTCTAATGCAGTTATTACTGTCTCTTGTTTCATTTGTCCTCCCGCCTGATGATCAGTTGATTTGAAAATCTTAGATCTACTGTATAACCCCGATCTATAAACCGCTGCCGAGATAAAAATAGATATTGTCTTATCTTTTCTTTGACATTGTCGTCCTCCAACATAACACGATAACCACTGTTGTTCTCCACCAAACAGATATCACCATCTTTTTGGTAGATCTCAGAGATCGTCTCTATAAATGTGTTATCCAAATTGTCTATGGTGGAAAATATATCATATACCAAATCTACGAATGGATCTTGTGGAGTTTTGCCGATAGATATCTGTTCTTCCGGAATAGTGGTAGAAATGATAGGACCGGTTTCATTCAAATAGAAATTGGCATTATCTAATATAATTTGCTCCTCATCTATCGGATATAAAGACCCATTATCTGCTTTGATATAAAACTTGCCTCTGCGTTCGGTCACCGAAAGCTTTAGTGTGCCCGGCAATTTGCGCGATAGTTTAGCATTTTTTATGCGCACAATGTTGTGCAATCGTTTGTCTATATCATCTTGAGATATGGAAAAAAGATTCTGTCCGATAAACTCTCTGCTCATAGTCATAATGAAATCTTCTTCGATATTTACCGTACCCTCTATCTCTATGTTTGAGACGGTGAATAATTCCCAGTGGGCGAAAACAAAACGCAAACCGGCATACAATCCTATCAGAATGATTATAATGCCAAAGAAAGCAAAGAAATATCTACTGGTTCCGCGTCTTTTTTTACCCATCTTACCTCTCTTACCTATTTATTATCATCTTATGATACAGATATTTATGATTCTCAAAGCTGTTTTCTGCACTTATATCATAAGAACGAGAACTGATTATATTAATTAGTTTTAGCGTTTTGCTGTCAAACATTTTTTTCCCTTTTTGCCAAAAAAATTTCGCCATATTTATAAATATCTCCCGCACCGATAGTTATGACTAAGTCTCCCGGTTTGACTAATGAAGATAACGTAGGAACGATTTCCTCATTTTTTTCTATATAGTGGACACATTGGTGACCATGTTGGATGGCAGCGTTGGCTATCAACTGTCCGTTTATGGAGGGAATCGGTTTCTCTCTGGCCGGATAGATCGGAGTAACCAATAGCACGTCAGATTGGAAAAAGGAGCGTCCGAAATCATCATAAAAATCACGGGTGCGAGAGTAGAGGTGAGGTTGGAAAACAGCTACTATCCGTCTATCCGTGTTGTCTTTGATCCCGGTAAGTGTTGCTTCGATTTCGGTAGGATGATGCGCATAATCGTCGTAAACATCTATGTTATTGATTTTTCCTTTGTATTCAAATCGTCGGAACACACCTTTGAATTTTTTCAGTCCGACCTGGAGAGTAGTGATCGGGATATCCAACTCCAAACCGAGTGCTACTGCCAACAATGAATTCTTGATATTATGATTGCCGGTTACGTTCAACTCTATTTCTCCCGAATCTTTACCATTAATTATCAATTTGTATTTGGCTTTGAAATCTTTCATTTCGATATTATCGGCTCGAACCGATGCTTGTTTAGACATACCATAGGTGATAATTTTCTTGTTTATCAATGGTAAGATAGATTGAACGCCATGATCATCCAAACAGCAGATAACCGCACCGAAAAAGGGCACTTTATTTGCATATTCTACAAAAGCTCGTTTGACTGAATCCAAATCCTCATAGCAATCCAGATGATCGGCTTCGATATTGGTGATCCCGGCGATGATCGGGGTCAGGGAGAGAAATGAGCGGTCGAATTCGTCCGCTTCTACTACGATATATTGACCGGAGCCGAGTAGGTTGTTCGAACTATAATTCTTTACCACACCACCAACGATAACAGTCGGTTCCATATTAGCTTCAGAAAGGATCATCCCGACCATGGAAGTGGTAGTCGTCTTGCCATGAGTACCGGCAATTCCGATTCCATAACTCATCCTCATGATCTCTGCTAACATCTCAGCGCGTCGAATCACGGGAATTTTCTGTTCCATAGCTGCCAAAACTTCTACATTATCGTTTTGTATAGCTGAAGATCGCACGATCACATCGCTACCTTGAATGTTGGCAGGATCATGTCGATAAGAGATTTCAATGCCGAGTGTTTCCAATTGTTTGGTGGTAGCCGAAGGTTGCATATCGGAGCCGGTGATGATAAAACCCTGATTGTAAAGCAATTCTGCTATCCCGCTCATTCCGATACCTCCGATACCGATAAAATGTATTCTCTTAGTTTTACCTAACATAATTTCTCTATATCCTCCATTATTCTATCTACAATATTCTGAGCTGCAGTTTCGTGGATGGAAATATCAAATTTGTACTCCTGTAGCTTAGCTTTCATATTCAAAATCTTAGCTTTTAAATTCTGCGGTAGTAGATCTTTTTGAAGCAAGATCTGCGCCCATCCTTTTTTCTGTGCCTCTTTGGCATTGTGATATTGATGATTACCGGCAGCATGGGGTAAAGGAACGATCAAGGCAGGTATTTTCTTCGTCTCCAGTTCGGCGAGAGTAAGGGCACCACCTCTCGATACCGCCATATCGACAGAACTATAAAGCATCCCCATCTCATTCGAAAATGTAAAACAATATATTTCCTTTTTTTCTCCAAGCTTAGAGGTGATTTCATCATACTGACGATTTCCAACCTGCCAGATCAGCTCTATCCCCTCTGCCAAAAGATCATCCACGATAGGTAGAATTGCATTATTGAGCGCTGTGGATCCTTGGCTGCCACCTTGGACAAGCAGATGAAACTTATCTCGGCTCAAGCCAAACTTCTCATACTCGAGTTTATGGGTCTTTTCTGCTAAAGATGGGTTTACCGGATTGCCACTGAGAATTGTCTTACACTGCTGCAGATATTGCTTTGCTTGTTCATTTCCCAAAAATATTAAACGTGCTTTCTTGCTTAGAATGCGGGTGGTTAGACCCGGATAGCTATTTTGTTCGTGCAGATAGATCGGTAACTTCAGAAGTGATGCTGCCCATCCAACCGGTGCACTGACGAATCCTCCAACACCGATAAAGGCATCACAATTGTGCTGTTTCAACAAACGGCGTGCACGGATGATGCTCCTGATCAATTTGGGAATGAACTTAAAGTGGGAAAATGTGAAATAGCGATAGAGTTTCTGAACATCAATGGCGGCAAATGCGATTTCATGTTCGGAGGCTATTTTTTCTTCCATACTATGCTTATTACCGATAAAGAGCACTTCAAGATCATTATTTATTAACTGCTTAGCTATTGCTATTGCGGGTAATATGTGCCCTCCGGTTCCACCTGCTGCTATCGCTATTTTCATATTGTCCTTCTTTCGGCTGTTACATTCAATAACAATCCGATACTAAATGAATTGATCAATAGAGAAGTACCTCCATAACTGATAAATGGTAAAGTTACACCTGTGGAGGGGAGAACAGAAATAGCCACACCAATATTGATCATTGCATTGAAAAAGATGTTCATCCCCAAACCATAGCCGGTTAATTTATAAAACAATGAGGACTGTTTGGAAGATGAAATGATAGTCCTGAAAAATAGAAAACAAAAGAGGAAAATGATAAGCAGAGCACCTAAGAAACCAAATTCCTCTCCGATAATAGCAAAGATATAATCAGTTTTTGCTTCCGGTAAAAAATAGTGTTTCCCAATTCCGCGCGCCGGAGATGTGCCAAACATCTTACCACTAGAGAGTGCAATCAAACTCTCGCGTACCTGATAATCCTTCTCACCTTCATATTCACTAGCGGTTCCAAGTATTCGATAGGGAAGAGAATACTGTGCATATATATCCATCCGCTCACTTCTGTATTGAGGTCCAAATTGAATAACGAGAGTTATAAAAACCAATGCTATGAAAAATAAAGTGAGAATGGAGGTCAGTTTGATCCTAACCAGATAGAGTAGTGAGATGATCGTCAAAACGGAGATTATTAGAGGTGTAAAATGCTTCTGGATAAGGATGAGAATATAAAACAAGGCTGCTATGAAGATGATTGGAAAGAAATTTGTAAGAAATTGTTTGGGATGCGAATTTTCGATATAATCCTTTTTTTTGTCTAAAATATGCGCACAATAGATAAGTAGTATTAGCCGAGCAATCAAAGTGGGCTGGAAGTTTATGCCGAGAATGCTGATACTTCTGGTTGCTCCTTTTACTGTGTCTCCGATTAGCAATACAAGTATCAATAGTGTTAATGTGCCTAAAATAAACAGAATGTTATATCGTCTCAATTTCTCCAGATTGATTAGTTTGAAACCGATCCATAAGAATATCCCTGAGAGCAGAAACCAGACAAACTGACGATAAAAAAAAGACATATCGGTTCTGATAGAACTGATGTTGAGTTGCATATAGAGTCCGATTAGAATCAGGAAGAAAAAAATGAACAGGATGTAATGATCGTAATATACAAGGTATGATTTACGATTCATTTTTCAGCTCCATAACTATCTGTCTGAAAACTTCACCTCGATGTTCATAATTCTTAAAAAGATCAAAACTCGTGGCAGCGGGAGAGAGTACTATACAATCTCTGGCTTCTGAATCTTGGAATGCTTTTCTGATAGCTGATTTGAAAGACACGAACTTCTCTCGAGCTATCTCTATCGGAAAAGAGCGAGCCATCTCATCCTGACTTTCACCGTAAAGATATATTTTCTTGGCATGGTCGGCTAATAGTGGATTCAAAGCAGAATAATCCTCACCTTTACCAGCTCCACCCATGATAATTCTAATGGGAGTATCAAATGCTCTTAACGCTTGTTTAACAGATTCCGTATTTGTAGCTTTGGAATCGTTGTAAAATTTCACACCTTTGATCGTCTCCAAATACTCTAACCTGTGGGGTAGAGGTTTGAATGATTCTATCGCTTGCTGTATGGCAGCATGAGATACATCCAATTCCTCGGCGGTCAAAATGGCTGCCATCATATTGGCAAAATTATGTCTGCCACGCAGATTGGTGTTTTCTATACTATAACTACTCACTCCGCAGATCAATCGATTATTGTCCCAATAGCAATCAGCTTTTCTTTCCGATGAGAAAAGACGAATACGAGATTTGAGCTGAGGCATATTATCTTTTATGGAGGGATCATCGGCATTCAAAATAGCCAGATCATTATCCGTTTGATTTATAAAAATATTGAATTTGGCTTTTCTATAGGCAGCGAAATTATCATATCTATCCATATGATCGGGTGTTATATTCAGCAAGATAGCAATTTCGGCATGAAACTGCTCGATCAGCTCGAGCTGGAAACTGCTGAGCTCCAAGACTATATATTCGATTCCGCTTTTTTCTATCGGATAGGAAGAAAGGGGGTTGCCAATATTACCGGCTAAGATCGATTTTCTGCCGGAAGATGCCAAAATATGATGGATAAGACTCACTGTGGTACTTTTACCGTTTGAGCCGCTTACTGCTATTATTCTACTTTCGGGATGCTTTATCCTATATCCAAACTCGATCTCACTGATAACCGACATTTTCTTTCGGAAGGCTTTTTGTATGATAGGAATAGATAAAGGAACGCCGGGGCTGACGATCAGCATATCATTTTGCAATAATCTTTCGCTGTGACCTCCGAATTCACAATCATATTCTCGTAAAATTTCCTTCGCTGAGGGGATATTATCTTGCTTGGCGTTATCACTAAGATAGGCTACGCCACCACACTGACGGATTTTTTTCGCTGCCGCCAGACCGCTGCGTGCCATTCCGATGATTCCAAAGCTTTTCCCCTTAATTTCCATAACACTCTACCGTAATTTGATCGTTGCCAGACCTATCGCAACCAGCAAAGCTGTGATAATCCAAAAACGAATCACTATCTTCTCTTCGGAAAATCCTTTCAGCTCGTAATGATGATGAACCGGAGCACATAAGAATACCCGTTTCCCCACTCCTGTTCTTTTTCTGGTATATTTGAAATAATATCTCTGAATGATGGTAGATAAAGTCTCCCACACAAATACTCCACCAACTATTGCAAAAAAGATCTCTTCTCTAAGTAACAGTGCCAAAACTGCCAAGATCCCGCCGAGAGCAAGCGAGCCGGTGTCTCCCAGAAATATCTGAGCCGGTTTGATATTATACCATAGAAAGCCGAGAATAGTACCCATTAATGCCGCTATGAAAATGGTCAATTCTCCCGCATTCGAAATAAACTCGAGATTCAGATAGTCAGCGATATGGAAATGCCCTTTGATATATGCCATCACACCGAGGGCAAAGGCAGTGAGAGCAACTGTTCCAGATGCTAAGCCGTCCAGACCATCAGTAAGATTGACTGCATTGGAAGTTCCTACTATCATAAAAACAACAAAAGGAATAAAGAAATAACCAAGATATATGGCTGTATCTTTGAAAAAGGGGAGGCTGAGACTAGTGATATGCCGGAGATGCATAGGATCACTATTGCTCATAAAGAGAAACAAAGCGATCAGTAAACCCAAAGTGATCTGTGCTAAGAGCTTATACTTGGCTATCAGTCCCAGTTTTACATGCCGGATATTCTTCAGATAATCATCCAGAAAGCCGATACCACCTAACCATACAGTAGTGAGAAGCATGATCAGTACATAATTGTTGATCAAATTGTTCCATAGCAAAGAAGAAAGCAAGAGTCCGCATAAGACTATCAGTCCACCCATTGTCGGAGTACCCGCTTTTGTTCTATGAGATTTAGGCACATATTCGTTGATTGTCTCCACAGCTTGATATTTTTTTAACATACGGATGATCTTTGGTCCCATCAATAGAGCGAAGGCAAGTGCTGTGATAAAAGCAGCAATAGCCCGGAAGGTGATGTACTGTACAACATTGAAGATATTGTAACCGAAGATTTCGGTGTTTATTAGTGGCATCAATAAATGATAGATCATACTATTAACCTTTCAACAATTTTTTCCAGCATGATACCGCGAGAGGCTTTGATGAGTACAACCGCATTATCCGGCAAAGACTGATGTATTTGCGATGCGATAAGAGCATCAACATCTGCAAAATGCTTATCCGCTTGATATTCTTTGGCATATTCACCTACACCTACCACATATTCATACTTTTTATTCTTCAAACATTTCCAAATATCTCGATGCAATTTTTCTGTCAATGCTCCTAATTCGAGCATGTCTCCCAAGATCGCTACATGTGGTCTGTGAGGTTGGAAACGGCTCCAAAAACCGATAGCAGCTTTCATGGAATCCGGATTGGCATTGTAACAATCATTGAGGATAGTATATGTGCCGGCATTGATGATCTGCATTCGGTTCTTGATTTCCAGTTTACGGTTCAGCCCATTTTGGATTATTTCGGAGGGCACATTCATCTCGGTAGCCAAAGCAATTGCAAATGCTGCATTGATTATGAAGGTGTCGAAGGGTGTAGGGATGTTGTATTTATTATCATTAAGTTCGAAACTACAACTATCTTCTGATATCTGAACATTTCTTATCCTATAATCGCACTTGCTTGAATATCCAACTTGCAAGGCATTTAGGCTCTGCAGAAGTTTATTATCTCCATGCACAAATCTTAGCTTCGGGTCAGCATCGAAGAGAGCGATTTTTTCTCTGTAAACTCCTTGGATGTCTCCCAAAAATTCCAGATGCGAAGCGGACACTGCTGTTATGATGCCGATAGTCGGAGCGGAGATCTTAGCCATCTGTCGTATTTCACCCGGTTGGTTGGAGCCCAATTCCACAACTGCATAACGATGTGTATGATCCAAACGCAAGAGTGTTTGAGGCACTCCGATCAAGTTGTTCTCATTAGCATGAGTTTTCATAGTAGGAGCTAATTGAGAGAAAATATTGTAAACAAACTCTTTCGTAGTCGATTTCCCCACACTACCTGTAATGCCGATAATCGGTATATCAAACAGCTTTCTATAACTGTTGGCGAGTTTACCTAAAGCGGATATTGTATTATCTACTTTTATAGTATTTTGAGAATAATTTGATATTTCTTTGTGGACTATAGCATGGCAGTTCTCATGTTTCAAGATATCTCTAACAAAATTGTGTCCGTCATAGTTTTCGCCTTCGATAGCAATGAATAAAGCATTTTCACCAATGGTGCGTGAATCGGTCGATATTTCGGTAAAATATCGCTCCTTACAGTGGGCTATATCTTTGCAAAAAAGAGTTTTTACCATAAGCAGATCCAACGGGATATCGAGATTTGTCCGATTCGGAGAGTCTTTTTCTGCTAATTCATCCTCTGCGATTTCCGCATCGTTAAACGGTAATTTATTGTCGCCGATCTCTTGATATTTCTCATGTCCTTTGCCGGCAATAAGAAGTATATCCTCCTCACATGCCAGTCTGATAGCCGTTCGGATTGCCAATTTACGATCACGTATTATCCAATATGGTTTATCTATACTTTGCTTATCTAAGATATCGGCTATGATTTTGGCAGGATCTTCATGACGCGGGTTGTCGTTTGTAATGATAATCAGATCGGAATATTCGAGCGCAGCTTTCATCATTTTGGGACGTTTACCTCTGTCCCTGTTGCCACCGGCTCCGAACAGAGAGATCAGTCGTCGTTTTTTTAGTGTATTCAGAGTCGAAAGTACATTCTCAAGGGCATGCGGAGTATGGGCATAATCTATGTAGATACCGATGTTTCGATAGTTTTCTACCTTCGATAAACGCCCGTCGATCGGTTTTATTTGCTCCAAATATTTCGCGATGGTCTCCGGCTTCATATCAGGAAGAAGATTTCTGATTGTCACTATCGCAGCAGTCACATTGAATATATTGTGCCTACCGATTAATTGAGTTTTGAAATGTCTCGCATAATTCTCCTGTTTTAGATCGAACTCACTAAATCCAAAATCAGTTTGGATATTATCAATCACTACCTCAGCTGTTGAGAACGAGATGCCGATAGTCGGACAACTTATCATATGTCGTATCTTTTTACCATACTCATCATCACAGTTTATGATAGCAGTGCCATTGTTTTGCTCCAGATAGTTAAAGAGTAGGCTTTTTGCGTTACCATATTCCTGCATTGATTTGTGAAAATCAAGATGATCGTGGGATAGGTTTGTAAAAATTGCATAGTCAAACTTCAATCCATAAACCCGATCCAAAGTAAGTGCATGAGAGGAGACTTCCATTATGACGAAAGGAATCTTGCGTTTTTTAAATTCAGCTAATATGGAGTTTAGCTCCACAATATCGGGAGTAGTTCTATCTATTCGATAAGTTTTGTCGTTGATAGTATAACCCAACGTTCCGATAGTAGCACAATCATAGCCGGCTTGGCGGATAATAAGTTGAATCAGTTGTGTAATAGTAGTCTTGCCATTTGTTCCAGTAACGCCGATCAGAGTGAAATCATTGCTCGGGTCTTGATAAAACAATCTGGCTAAAACGGCAGCTGCCTTTCTGGTGTTGTTTACTCTGATGGTAGCGATATCGGTATCGATATGCTTTCCCGCTACAATTAGAGAACAGCCTTTTTGCACAGCTTGCGGGATATATTGGTGACCATCAGCCTGAAAACCTTTTATGCAGACAAACATACTATTTGGCGTAACTTTTCTGGAGTCAGTATAGATACCGGATACTACGCTTTCTGATTCGCAGTTCAGTGCTTCGATGAAAAGAGCTTCTTCTTTCAGCTCTGCGATAATTTCTTTTATCTTGCTTTTACATAACATATTTCACCATAATCTGTTTGAGTACCTACTTTGATCGATTGTTCATAGACAATTCCATTACCGTTCACCACTAATCTGATGTTTCTCTTTTGTGCTTCTTTGAGCGCTTTTCGCAGAGGTAATCCGACCAGCGAGGGCATTTTGGGATCTAATGTTTTCTGAGAAGCGACAGACTCAGTCTGCTTAGGTTGACCGAATATCACGACAGCTGTCTCAGCCCGATCAAAAGAGACATCTGCTTGGGGATATTGAATGATAGCCGTAGCAGAGCTATCCTGAATAATGAATTGATAATGAATATTTTTCTTCCCGAGTGCTTTTCTCACCTGTTCTATAGATTTGCCTGTAACATCCGGCATAGAGACGAAATCATGTCGAGAACGACTAATATCTGCCAAAAGAGTATTGCTTGGCAAACTAATGATATTTGTAACGAGCTCTTTAAATGTCGGAACGGCAGACATAGAAGCATAGTAGTAATAGTTTTCATACATTGGTTCATCGATTACGATTACAACCACATATTTTGGAGAATCCACCGGGAAAAAACCAGCAAAAATGGAGGTATATTTTTCCTTGGAATATTCTCCATCGATAATTTTCTCTGCTGTACCTGTCTTTCCGGCTATATTAATGTAATTTAATCTTGTTCCGGTAGCAGTTCCGTAATCAACCACACTTTGCAGATAAGAGCTGAGTGTGTCAAGTGCTGCCGGTTGGGAAATCTTCCGTACAACTCTGGGTGAGTTCTGTCTCACTATCTTATCATTCGCATCTCTTATCTCGCGTACGATGTATGGTCTGAGTACTTTTCCACGGCTGGCTATAGCGCAATAGGCAGTGGCAAGCTGGAGTGTGGTAACAGAGATCTCGTGACCAAAAGATAGGGAATGCAAGGAAAACCCTTGCCAATCTCGAAGTTGACGAAAAGTACCCGCTATCTCACCTGAGAGATTAGAACCGCTGGTATGTCCAAAACCCATCTCTACCATTCTATCATACAAAGATTGACTACCGACTTTCTCTACCAATCTACTGATCCCGACATTGCTGGAATAGGCAATAATATCGCGCAGAGTTAGTTTCTCATAATCATGATCATCTTTGATGACACGGTTATCCATAGTATATTTGGTACAATCCATTTTATCGGTAGGAGAGAGTAAGTTTTTTTCCAAAGCTAATAAAGCGGTGATCGGCTTCATGGTAGAACCTGGTTCGAATAAGAATGATACCGGAAGATTGGGAAGCGATCTCAGTTCATTGGCAGAACGGAATTTATCGTCTTTCGCCAATCCTGCCATAGCAACGACCTCACCGGTATTTGCCTCCATTATTATGCCCATCGCATGTTTGGCATCGTAGCGGGTCAACCCGTTTTGTAGAGAATTCTCCAACATTTCTTGTATTTGAGCGTCCAGAGTGAGAACTAAAGAGTGACCATGTTGAACTTCCCGCTTTTGGAGTGTTGTTTTGGGGATCTTATTATTGTGAGCATCATTTATCCGTTCTTCCCAGCCATATTTGCCAGTAAGTAATTCGTCATAAGTTGCTTCCAAACCACGGATTCCATTCAATGAATATAACTGATTGGAGGCTGTGGGTACATTCTCGTTTGTAGAACCGATTATTCTTGCTGCTAATTTGTCATGGGGATATACACGCCTTATTTTACTGAAAGTATCTTTCGGAGCAGGAAGGCTAGCCTCTCTGAAAGCCGATCTTATCCGAGCTATCTGCGATTCTGTGAAACTATCTGCTATATATACACTGGAGCGATCAGGTTGCATTCTGTTTTTAACAAAAGCGAAACTTAGATCGGAGTTATCTGCGATTATTCGAGCAGCTTCATTGATCAGAGCGGTGAGCTCTCTTTCCTGACGATTAGCAGCCCGTCTGAAGAGATGCATATCGATATCCAACTGATACAAACGGATAGAACTGACCAAGAGTTTGTTATTTCGATCGTAGATATTACCACGATTGGGAATGATAATCTCTTTATGAGGTTTCGGGCGTAAATTGGCGACATCAGACAAATTATAGGGATCGAGAAATTGAACAGCGAAGAGACATCCCAGCCAAAACAGCAAAACGATCCCATTTATGAGCAGGAAAGAATTCAACCGCTTCTTCACCGGGTACTCCCAGAAGTCATTTTAGTGATAACGACTGGTAATCGCTTCCGCTGATGGGATGAAGTAATCGATCAAATAGTACTTTTTAGTTGCATTATCAATGCTGACAATAGTGGTATTCTCCTTTTGGATTGGTATCATCTCAAGTCTTGTTTTAGCGAGATGCACTATGCGAGAATGAGCCTTGAGGTCGAAATTTTGGTTCAGCAATTCCAGATTGATCTCTTTGAGAGAATAGATTTCGGTGTTCATTTTGTCCAACTGTCTTGAACTGTGGAGAATAACATGCTTATTGTAGTAATGAGAGAAAATCGCAACTATAATAACCAGAGCAACAAGTGCCAATTTTTTCATAAGACCTCCTTACGTTCGGCTATTCTGAGTTTTGCACTGCGAGCGCGAGGATTAGCTTCGATCTCTTGCTCGCTTGGGGTTATCGGTTTTTTGGTGATGATCTCGAGTCTTGATTTTTTATCACAGATACATTTGGGAAATCCCGGCGGACAGACACAATCTTTTGTCTCCTCGATGAAGAAATGCTTTATCAGCCTATCCTCGAGACTGTGATAACTAATGACAGCTATACGACCGTGTTGGTTCAGGATCTTTACCGAATCGAGAATTGCTTGTTGGATAGATTCGAATTCACGATTTACATAAATACGTAATGCCTGAAATATCCTTGCTTTCGCTTTGATCTTTTTGGGAGAATTGGTGGATTCATCTATGAGCTTGGAAAGCTCGGCTGTTGTGACTATAGGTTTTATCTGCCGAGCACGGATTACCGCTCCGGCTATTTTGTTTGATTCCCTTTCCTGCCCATAAGAATAGAAAATGTCTCGCAATTCTTCATAAGAGTATTTATTGATAATGTCAGCGGCAGTATTCTTCTCTTCACGATCCATTCTCATATCAAGTTTGCCATCTTGTTCGAAACTAAATCCACGAGCGGAATTGTCTATCTGATGGCTGGAAACGCCCAAATCGAAAATAATACCATCGATTTTACTTACTTTATTTAGTGCTAAGCATGTGCGTAGATCTCTAAAATTTGATTTGAGAATTGTTAAACGATCCAAATACTTTTGCAAATCCTCTTTGGCGAAATCAATCGCATTCTGGTCTCGATCAAAAGCATAGACTTTGATGGTTTTGTTACTCTCCAACAAGGCTTTGGTATGATCACCTCCACCCAGTGTGGCATCGACATAAATACCAGCATCACGAATATTCATGTTCTCGATGATCTCATTGGTCATGATACCCTTGTGGAAAGTTTTCATATCTGATAATCCATTTCATCAAATTTGTCTTGGAAATCTTCCAACATTTTCTTGCTATATTCTTCATATCGATCAGGATTCCATACAGTCATGAATGTCCCATTGCCTACTATAGTTACTCTTTTATCTATACCAGCGATCTTAAGATGATCTTCGTCCAACTTGATCCTGCCGTTGGTTTCCATCTTTTCTTCACCTCTAACCCAGAAACGGAGCTTCTGAATGAATTCTTTCTGTCGGGCATCGTCTGAATTGTTTTTGTCGAGCATTAACTTGTTCCAATTATCCAATGGATATATGGCAATGGTGCGCTGCGGACCGATAGTAACTATAACCGTCTGCTTAGCTGCAGGACTGAATTTTTTCTTGAACTGAGCCGGTATGGTTATCCATTTGCTCTTGTTCACCGCATTTGTGTGCTTACCCAAAAACTCACCCGACATATCTTCTCCTCTCCTCAACCTTCGTTGAGAAATTTTGAGATTTTTTGAGAAAATCTGAGTCAAATGTGAGTTCTCGGTTATGTTAGTCAAGAACTTTTTGAGTTTTTTTGATTTTTTTTTCGCTAAGCATATAAATTACTTGTGTTTTATTTCGCTTTTATTATTATGTCATTTGTCATACATGATTATCAAAAGTGCACTGGGAGCTGATTTATATGATTGATAATCTGAATATAGCAGCAGGAAAGGATGGATTTTTGCAAAATGGAAAAAAAGATATTAATTGTCGAAGATGAAAAAATAGTTGCTGAAGACATCAAGCAAACATTGCAGAAATTCAAGTATGAAATAATCGGTATAGCAGAAGATGCTACGCAAGCATTGGAATTGATCAAACAGAAAGAACCGGATCTCGTTTTGATGGATATAGTGCTAAGCGGGATTTACAATGGTATTCAGTTAACTGAAAAGATCAATAAGCAGTTTGATTTACCTGTGGTTTATATGACAGCATACTCAGACACTGAGACTCTTCAACGAGCGACAGTGACCGAGCCGTATGGATATCTTATCAAACCGTTTAACGACAGGGAACTGCGTGCTAACATAGAGATGGCATTGTACAAACACAATGTTGAAAAGCGCTTATCTCAAAGCCACCATAGATTAAGCAAGGTGTTGGAACAGACGATCAATGCATTAGTTTTAGCTATCGAGATGAGAGATTCTTACACAGCCGGACATCAAAGGCGAGTAAGCGATCTCTCCAATCTGATTGCTACCGAGATGAATCTGCCCCAAGAGAAAATTGATGCGGTTACATTCGCGGCTATGCTTCATGATATCGGTAAAATACATATTCCCATATCAGTTTTGAATAATTCGAACAAACTTTCAGATAAAGATCGGATGATGATCCGCAATCATCCCAAAATTGGTTATTCGATCATAAAAGATATCGATTTCAATTGGCCTATAGCCGATATTATTCTCCAACATCACGAAAAGCTGGATGGCTCCGGTTATCCTTTCGGGCTCAAAGGTGAAGAGATAATGTTGGAAGCACGGATATTATGCGTTTCCGATGTCATCGAAGCAATGGTTAATAATAGACCTTACCGTCCCTCTTTGGGGTTGAAAGAAGCAATAAATGAGCTGCAAAATAACAAAGGCACTTTATACGATGAAAAAGTTGTGGATACTTGCATCGAATTAATCAAACGAGACAAGATGAATATCTGAATATGAGTTAGCAAGCATTCAGAGCGAATTTTTATAAAAAACGCAGAAAAATAATTGACAGCAAACCTGCCAATTGCGTCCATATCCCAAAAAGAAATATTGGAGGTACAGATGGTACAGAAAGGGCTTTTTTATACGGAAAGTCATGAATGGGTAAAAGTAGATGGTGATGAGGCTTACATTGGCATAACAGATTATGCTCAGAATGAACTTGGCGATATAGTCTATGTAGAATTACCAGATGTCGGAGATGAAATAACAGCCGGCGAACCTATGGGTACGATAGAAGCTGTGAAAGCGGTGGAAGACTTACTATCACCGGTAAACGGAGAAGTGTTGGAGATCAATGAGGAATTGGAAGATACTCCTCAGCTTATCAATCAGTCCGCTTATGGTGAAGGCTGGCTGGTAAAAGTACAGTTGAGTAACAAAGCTGAGTTAGATAAATTGATGAATGCCGAAGCATATCAAAAAATGATCGATCAAGAATAATGACGCCGTTATATTCACAAAATAAATTTCTGATCATTCTTATCGCTCCCTCGGGTGGTGGAAAATCTACTATAGCAAAAGAGATAGTGAAATCCAATCCCGATATCGATTACTCTATATCTTACACTACCAGAAAACCCCGAGGCGATGAGCAGCATGGCAAAGATTATTTCTTCGTCAGCGAAAATGAGTTTCAAAATATGAAGGATAAGGGTGAATTCTTTGAATATGCGTGTGTGCATGACAATTGGTATGGCACTTCCGGGAAATTCATCGAAAAAACTATAGAAAAAGGACATTATGCCATGTTGGATATTGATGTGGAAGGTGCCAAACAGATCATGTCACAAAGTATTGACGCTGTTACCATCTTCATAATCCCACCATCGATATCGGTTTTGGAAAAGAGATTGATAACCAGAGGAACAGACGATCAGGAAGTGATAAGACGGAGGCTGAAAAATGCCGAGCTGGAAGTGAGTAATGTCCATCATTTCCAGTATCTGGTTGTCAACGACGATTTGGGTGATGCTATAGAAGATGTGAAGAGGATCATCATGGTGGAATCTGCCAAAATCAAAAGATTCGAAAAAATAAAAGAGAAATTTATAGGAGGCTATTTTGAGTGCAAATCCGGAAATTGTTGAAGAATTCTTAGAGAATCATAATATCACGTATATATTCTTGCTTCTAGCCAATCTGGAGTCGGAACGTTTGAGTAATCTGCCATATTCGGTAAAAAAGAAATTTAATAAAAAGTTAACTACTATGGCTTTGGAACATATTGCACAAAATGATATCCCCGATTATGTCTTTGATATGGACGAAATGGATGAAGATATAGCGGGAGAAGAATTCGACGAAGAAGAAGAGTAGATGCCAAATCAGATCATCAAGCAGTATTTCGAATTTCTGAAGCTATCTGGCTTGCAACATCTATTTTTCTCAGCGGAGAAATTCGATGTTAAAGCAGAGAAGCATGAATGCCGGATGGATAAATCTAAGGAAGAGATTTTAGCTGCTTTGGCTAAACAATATAATGATTGCGATAGATGCGATTTGGCACAGACGCGTAAAAATGTGGTATATGGAAATGGGTGTGCTGATGCCAAGATGATGGTTATCGGCGAAGGTCCCGGTCAAGAAGAAGATATCAGCGGCAAACCATTCGTAGGTAGAGCGGGGCAATTGCTAACCAAGATGCTGAATGCGATCGATATCGAGAGAGAAGAGGTTTATATTACTAATGTGGTAAAATGCAGACCACCGAATAATAGAAATCCACAAATACTTGAGATCAAGAGTTGCCTCCCTTATTTGGAAGAGCAGATCGAGGTCATTGACCCCAAGCTGATCCTACTATTGGGTAGAGTAGCTTGCGATGCTCTGATCGGAGGCGCTGATACACTCAAAAGATATCGTCAAAACAAACTCGAATACCTAGGCATACCTGTTTTTGCCACATACCATCCATCTGCCCTGTTGCGCACACCTAAATGGAAACGAGAGGCATGGGAAGATTTGAAAGTAGTTAAAAATGTTTACGATAATATTGAGGAATAAACGGATATGAATGCAGGTTCAGAAAGAAAACTACCCTACGACTTGAATGCAGAAGCAGCTGTATTGTCAGCTATGATGTTAGATAGCTATAATCTAGCTCGCGGACTGGATCTGATCGATGATGAGAATTGTTTTTACCGCGAAAATCACAAGATAATTTTTATCGCTTTGAAGGATATGTTCACTCAGCAAATCGAAGTCGATCTGATCACGATGATGGATTTTTTGGATCAAAAGAACCTGCTGGATAAAGTGGGTGGCAAAGAATATCTCATCGAACTGGAAGATGTGGTTTCTACCGGCGCACATTTGGAGCATTATGCTACTATAGTTAAAAACAAAGCGCTTATACGTCAGCTTATACTTACTTCTACAAAGATAGTGGAAGATTGCTATACTTCGGATAAAAGTGTGGATGAAGTACTCGATAGTGCGGAACAGGCTATCTACAGCATAGCAGAACGTCCCAGCAGACAGAGTTTTATGAAACTGGACAAAGTTCTGCAAACCACGATCAATCAGATAGATGCCATTGCCAAAAGCAAAAAGGGATATATCGGAATCCCGAGCGATTATATCGATCTAGATCGGAAACTGGGCGGTTTTAGAAACGGGCAACTGATAGTGATAGCAGCCAGACCATCGATGGGTAAAACATCTTTGGCTATCAATATTGCTCACAAAGTGGCTACTAACCATAATAAGACGATAGCCATATTTACGATGGAGATGGCAGCGGAAGAAATAGTGATGCGGCTTTTGAGTATGGCGACGGGAATTCGTTTGGACAGTTTGCTAAAAGGTCGCGATGTAACGCAAGATACAATTACCAAAATTATCAATATATCTAATGTGTTGGACAAACAGAAGCTTTACATCGATGATACAGGCTCCAATACTATTTTGGATATCCGAGCCAAAGCACGAAGATTGCAATCGGAACAAAAGGAACTGGATCTGATTATCGTGGATTATATGCAATTGCTATCTGTGAAGCGGAATAGAGAGAACAGACAGCAGGAGATAGCCGAGATCTCCAGATCACTAAAGATCTTGGCAAAGGATCTGCAAATCCCGATTATTGCTCTTTCTCAGCTAAATAGAGGTGTAGAAACCAGAGATGATAAACGTCCCAAACTTGCTGATTTGAGAGAATCGGGAGCAATCGAACAAGATGCGGATATAGTGTTGTTTATCTATCGTGATGAAGTTTACAACAAAGATAGTATGGATGAAAACATCGCCGAGATCATCATCGGCAAAAACCGCCAAGGACCGATCGGTACGGTAGAACTATTCTTCAAAAAAGAGACAACATCATTTGAAAACTATATGAGACCCAATGAAAAGTCAAGTTAGAATTATTGAAACAGTCGGTGATTATATAATCTTCGATTTAGCTATTCTACAGAGCTTGGTGAAGATTGGCAAACGTTTCTTCGAGATCATCCGACAGATGAAGCGGATCGGATTTGACTCTCTTTTATTGATCACGGTTACTTCTGCTTTTACCGGATTGGTAACTTCTGTCCAAGCTTCATATCAGACCAGCGGTTATATTCCCAGGAGTCTAATCGGCGTGTTGGTGGCTAAATCGACCATGATAGAGCTGGCACCTGTTTTGACCGGATTGGTCTTGGCAGGTAAGGTCGGTGCTTCTATTGCCGCAGAGATCGGTACGATGAAAGTGAGCGAGCAAATAGATGCATTGGAGACGATGGCGATCAATCCGATAGATTATCTCTATATGCCCAGAGTGTTAGCCGGAGCGATCATGCTTCCTCTTCTTACCATTTATGCCAATGTGATCGGAATTTTCTCTGCTTTTGTCTTATCTGTTTTCAAATACAATGTTAATGCATTTGATTTTTTCAACAATATCAAAAACTACTTTCTTGCTTCCGATTTGTGGGGTGGACTCTTAAAGGCTTTTTTCTTCGGGATTATCATCACTACTTTGGGATGCTATGCCGGTAGTAGAACCAAAGGTGGGGCAGAAGGTGTGGGGAAAGCTGCCACGGTGACAGTGGTCTATGCTTGTATCTTTATACTGGTTATGGATTTTATAGTTGCTGCTTTGTTATTTGGGAATCTATGATGAAATTACTGCTTTGGATGCTCGGGTTAGTCATCTTATCTGCATGTTCGCAGAGCTATGAGATGGAAGATTATCAAGAGCCATCGGGATTCAACATCTATTATACCTGCAATTTTTTGGCAAAAGGTAATTTCGAAGTTGTAGTATATGAACATTTTGCAGAAGATGAGCTGGAAGTAAATATGAGCTACTTTACCGATGCGATAGCGTTGATGGATCATCTTCTGCAAAGTGAAGAGCCGGTCGATCTCATCTTCGGATTAGATGATATAGTATATTCCTTGTATGATGTTTCAGAGCTTTTTACTACTGTAGATCCTCAATATTTAAAGGAAATCGATAAAGAATTTTTAATAGATCGAAACAATAGACTGATCCCAATCTCATACAGCTATCTCGCTTTTATCTACAATAATCATGAGATAGATAAACCACCGCAAACTTTTGGTGAATTGCAGGATGGTAGATGGAAGAATCAAATTATTATCACGGATGTAGAGCGAACAGCTATAGGTAATGCATTTTTACATTGGTCGATCTCTTTATTCGGGCAATTGGGGTATGGTCATTTTTGCAGAAGTCTGAGAGATAATGTGTTTACTATCACTAATACATGGGAAGATGCTTATCGGAAATTTCTGGCAGGAGAGGCACCGCTAGTTCTCGGTCTGGCTTCTCAACTTATCTACCACTACGGATCAGATAGATACAGTGCTATTGTACCCCAAGAAGGAAGTTTTTTGATAACTCAAAATGCAGCAATATTAGATAATTCGAGAAACAAAGATCGAGCCTATCTTTTTTTGGAGCACATGCTATCGAGAGAGTTTCAAAGCAAACTCTATGATACGATCTATATGTATCCAACTCACAAAGATTTGGAATTACCGGAAGAATATATGGTAGAATCTCTTCCCGAAAGGGCAAAACCGATAAGATTGAGAACAATTCAAAGAATGAACAGCCACTGGGTGAACAGATGGAACAATTTAATACATCAATAAACTTCCATATCGCTTTATTCCAACCGGAGATCCCAACCAATACCGGCAATATCGGGCGTTTATGTGTGGGGACTGATTCGAAGCTCCATATAATCAAACCGATGCGTTTTCTGATCGAAGATAAACAGGTTAAACGAGCCGGTCTCGATTATTGGGAGAAGCTCAGTCTTCAAATCCACGATTCTTATGAGCAATTTATAGATTATTCTGAGGGTAAAACTATCTATTACTGCTCTACCAAATCTGGAAATAGATACACAGATTTTCAGTACAAACAAGGCGATGTGTTTGTTTTCGGTCCGGAAACCAAAGGAATCCCGGAAGACATTCTGAGAGATAACTATGCCAACACCATCAGCATTCCAATGTCTTGCAAGATCCGTTCATTGAATTTGGCTAATAGCGTGGCGATCATATTGTATGAAGCTTGGAAGCAAATAGGATTCCCAAAAGGGAAAGTTATCAAAAGAGTATAATCAGAAAGGAGGATATTATGTTCAAAGGTTCAATGGTAGCTTTGGTTACACCATTCAAGAAAAAAGAGATCGACTATACGGCGGTGGAAAACTTGATCGATTTTCATCTTGCTAACAAGACCGATGGAATATTGCTGTGCGGAACGACAGGTGAGAATCCTACCTTAGCCAGCGATGAAAAGGAACAATTAGTACGCTTTACAGTGAAAAAAGTAGACGGTAGAATACCGATCATGATGGGAACAGGGACGAATAATGCTGTCCAGACTATTTCCACTACACAAAAAGCGCAAAATTTGGGGGTGGACTATGCTTTGGTAATCACACCATATTACAACAAGCCGACTCAAAAGGGATTATATCTCTTTTTCAAAGAGGTAGCAGAAAACACAAACATACCGATCATAATTTATAATGTGCCTGGTAGAACCGGGGTTAATATCGAAGCTGATACAGTTTTGAAACTAGCCTACGATTTTGAGAAAATCGTCGGTATCAAAGAAGCGAGTGGCAACTTGGATCAGATAACCAAGATTGTACGAGATGCACCGGAAAACTTCTCCATGCTTAGCGGAGAAGATGCTATTAATCTCCCGATCATGGCTTGTGGAGGAGTTGGTACTGTATCGGTAACTGCCAATGTCGTTCCGGATAAAGTTCACGAAATGGTAGAACATTGTCTGCAAGGTGATTTCGATAAAGCTAAGAATATACATCTCTATCTGAGAGATTTGAATAAAATGATGTTTATCGAAACAAATCCTATCCCCGCCAAAGAAGCACTATACATGATGGGGAAATTGGAAAAAGAGTTTAGACTGCCACTCTGCACCATGAGTGATGCTAATCGGGCAAAGCTTACCGAGTGTCTCAAAGAGTATAAACTGATCTAAGGAATTGGATGCCGAGAGTAGAACCCAAGTCTAACAAGAATCTGATAATTTGTCCTCGGACAAAGCAGTTTACCGATCTGTTAGTTTGTTCCGTAAACTGCCAGTATCATTGTAACTGTGAGGAATATAAATCGAAAATAACTATAGAACAATTAGAAAGTTTTATAAAAAATCATCCAGAATACGAAATTAAAGGAGAACTTATGGCCACCAAGAAACAGTCAGTGGAAAAGAAGTTTTGGATTATCAACAAAGATAAGACGATAACCGAAGTAGAAGAGAAAGAGATCATCAGCAACCCCCAAGAGTATGTTGATAAAGAGATATGGGAGAGACCCCCATATAAATATGAGTTAGTTATCTCTCTGAAACGCGTTCGAGCGTAAACTCTTGATATAATAATATCCGATAACGATACTCATACCGAAGATATCGGCAAAGATATCATAGATGCTAAACTGCCTGCCGGGAATCGGTATCTGGTGGAGTTCGTCTAACAAAGGGACTATGAGTGCTAATATACATAACTGCTTCAAGGTTTTCTCATAAGATTGATGCTTTTTCATCTGTGCAAATAGCAGTGCGAAAATCAGATAAAAAACGAAATGAGCTATTTTGTCAGCAAAGCCTATCGGCATAGATGGAGTATGTAACGAGGGACATGAAGTTAGTGTGAATAGAATTATTGTCCAAACAATGAAAAGATATTTGTAAACATTATTATTGATCTTCATAGGAGTTTAACTTCCAAATAACCGGAAATGGTGAAGAGTCGAATCTCGCTCTGACCGGTATGTTTCGATCATCATCCGAAAACCAAAATAAAAGATTATTCGATTCGCTGACAAGGTTAGAAGTAAGGATATCGCTGTGCTCTTTTGGTTGATCGGATAGTTTGGTGAATTCGAGCCGGACTTTTTTGGTAGGGATCCTTCCCAAAGCAGTCCTTCTACCTTCTCTATCCACGACTTGATAATTTACTTGCCAAGGGATTTTATTCACATCTAAGATAATACTTCCTTCCTCATTATGAAGCTGACCTCTCAGATAATAGAGAGCGGAAAAAAAATCTCTACTCTCAGGTAAGATCTCATAACTTTTTTCTTTTGTTGAATCAGGATAGGAATATACAGTAACATTATGATTATCATGGTCATAGATATACATATTGTTTTCTGCAAAATCATTTTGGTCTATATTTTTGTGGTAGGAGAGGGGAAAATAATTCTCTTTATACTTGATCTGGTAAGTATTATCTACTTGAGATGCCAGACTGATCAGAAATCCGGTATTTGTTTTGACAGTGATGGTGTGTTCTTTGTTCTCCATAGTTACCGAAGCTACACTAATGCCGACATAACTGATGGATAGATCCAACAGCTCAGCATTAAGATAGAATGAAGTGAAAAGTATTAAAAAACTAAATATCAGTATCTTCATCTTGAACTAAAATCTTTAATTTGGCATAGATGATACGTTGTGCTTTTGTGTTTGTGACAGTGAATTTAACTTTGTTGTTATAGACGAAACTATCATTCTCGTGGGGAACTCTATTGAAATGGTCATAGAGGAATTCAGCAACATTGTCATATTCATTCTCATCGATATCCAACAGGAATCGATGGTTCAATTCAGCTATGGAAAACCTTCCGTTGATGATATACTCATCGTTGGAAACTTTTAGCAACATCGGTCGCTCTTTGTCATACTCATCCAAAATCTCTCCCACAAGTTCTTCGAGAATATCTTCTAAAGTGAGTAATCCGGAAGTGCCACCATATTCATCTACAACGATAGCGATATGTACTTTTTTAGTTTTCATCAGATTAAGAAGATGTTGGATTTTCATGTTTTCCGGGATGAATAGTGCCGGTCTGAGTAGTGAGGAGATCGATTTTTTTTCCGGATAGATCAGCATGTCTTTAGCATAGACCATTCCGATGATATTGTCGATATTCTTTTTGTAGATTGGTATTCTGGAATGACCAGATTTGATCATTAATTCTTTCAATTTCTCCACAGGTTCGGAAGCTTCGTGCGCTATAATATCCACACGAGGAACTATTATCTCATAAGCATTAGTATTAGAAAATCGGAATATGCTGGCAATCATGTGTTTCTCATGTTCATTTAGCGAACCTTGAGTGGCTTTCGAGTTTATGATATTCTTAAAATCCTCGGAAGTCAGATGAGCATGGTGAGTAGAGTATGCCGGTTTGGTGAATAGGGATGTGATGAAGTTTAATATCTTGATGAAAGGCCATAATATTTTGCTCAAAATTATAATAACCAAGCTGGAGTAGACTGTCCATTTATCAGAAAAGGAATATGCCATAAGTTTAGGGATTATCTCACCAAAGAGTAGAATAATAAGAGTTGTTACTATTATTTGAATAATTAGAGGTAACCATTCGGGTAAGTCCTTGAGATAAACTTCTCCCAATCTGAGCGCAACGATAGCTGCTATAGCCGATAATGCCACATTAACCATCGTATTTCCCAGTAATAATATGCTGAGAAGCTGTCTGGGGTTTCGAACCAATTTCAGTATCCTATTCGAGCTTGGTGAACTATACTTCTCGAGCTTTTTTATCTGTAACTTGTTCAATGAAAAAAAAGCGGTTTCTGAACCGGAAAAAAAAGCTGATAACACCAAAAAGATCAATAATAGTATCTCGTGCACTTTACTTCTTGTTCTCCTCTAAAATATATTTCTCTTCCTTAGATCTCATAATTTCTTGTTGCTTTTGGGAAATATGATCGTAATCAAGTAAATGTAACAACCCATGCAAAAACAACTCCTCTAATTCCTTATCAATATCTTTTTTTCCCTTTTGAGAAATAGCAGTAGAAATGTCAATGATAATATCTCCCAAGATTGGAACATCTGAGATAGTAGCGGGAAATGCAATGACATCGGTAGGCTGGTCTATGCCACGATAACGTTTGTTATATTTTGCCATGTTTGCACTATCTGTAATTAACAGATTTACGATCGAATCCTCTGCCTGGTTTTCGTGGATGACAACTGTTTCAAGCACAGGATAGAAGATATCTTCATTTACCTGATTATCAGTCTCGTTTGTAATATTAATTATCGGCTTTAGTTTCTGTCGGGTAGTCAATTCTCTTCCTATAAACGCCGGTCAGGATAGGTAGCATGTATGCTTTGACCGTTTCCAACTCTTTTAGGGTGATCGGTGCTTCATTGAGTTGCCCTTCATTTATCAGTCTTTTCACAGTATTATCGAGCACTTTTTTGATCTTAGTTTCTTCGTAGCTATCCAAAGCTTTGGTAGTCGATTCTACGATGTCAGCTATCATCAGTATAGCTGCTTCCTTAGATTGAGGTTTAGGACCTTGATAGTAATAGTCTTCCTGTCCGGAATCCAAGTTTGTCTCCTGAGCTTTATGATAGAAGTATTTGATCATTGAAGTACCATGATGCTGCTTGATGATCTCAATCACAGCTTTGGGGAGTTTGTATTTTTTTGCCAGAGATACACCATTTTGGACATGTGTTCGTATCAGTTTCGCACTTTCGTTTGCTAAAAGTTTTTCATGCATATCATCACTGTTGGGATTATTTTCCACAAAAATCTCAGGATTCTCCATTTTGCCGATATCATGATAATAGCTTGCCACGCGAGCAAGTAAATGGTTGGCACCAATAGCTTCTGCCGCACTTTCGGCTAAATTACCTACGATGAGAGAATGGTGATAAGTTCCCGGCATCGTTATAGACATGCGCTTCAACAGCTCATTATCAAAATTGATCAGATCCAGCAAGACACTTTTGGTTGCTATGTCCAGACGCTTTTCCACAAATGGTAATATGATGACTAACAAAGATACCGAGATGATACAAGAGATCACTCCATAAAGCATTTGGGTAAGATAATGTGTAAACACATCGGCAGTTAGAGCATTGAATAATGAATAGATGATGACAAATGAGCCAATAAGATATACAAGCAGCGGGAAATGGGCATCTTTGTTTTTGATCTTTTTCAGACCAATTATTGCTCCATAAGTAGATAAAGCCATTATCAGAGGAATAATGTAGATCCAATTCAAAAACATTGATATGAAGATCATATTGAAGAAGGTGCTGATTATTCCGATAAACGGTCTAAACAGCATAGCGATGATTAGAATGCTAAGACTGAAGGGGATAAAGTAGGGAGATAGTTGCAGAATATTATTAACGAAAATAGTCATAATGATAGATAACAAAAAGGAGAGTAGTAATACGATAAGCAGTGGAGTCTTCAGATAATCGGCGGAAAAGAAAATAGCAATAAGGTAATAGACCAATATCAACAAAATGAAAGATAATAGAAAGATGCCGACGGTATTCAATAGTAGGCGGCCGGTATCAGTAAGATCTTCTCGTTCTCGCTGGGCACGAATCAATGAGTTCAGTTTGATCATATCATCATGGGTGATTCGTTGATTTTTGCTGATGATCCTCTCATTTCTCAGTACCTTGCCCACAGTAGGAGAAACGCTCTCTCGGGCTCTTTGTTTTTCTATGTTAGTAAGATCCTGATCTACGATGATGTTCTCTATCAAGGTCAGATTTGCCAGATCTTCAATAACAGGCTTTTGGTGGCTATCGGGGTAATTCTCTACCAGATGTTCCTCAGATTCTTCCATGGAGTACAAGCGAGACAATGCATATTCGTTTATCTGATCATTGCGAACGACTTTGATAGTTTTGTGAGGGTATGTATTTGGATAGATACCGATATCAAAAATGCGGGATAACCTTTCGGACATGTAAGTGTAGATCTTTCTTCTAACCTCGATATCCATCAAAATATCGATAGATTCTTCCGAGAGTGGATATCCGTTATCTTTCAGCTTTTCATGGATCTCTTCGGCGGATAAGGCAGGGTCATTGAAATGCTGGAAAATAAAATCCAGGTTTTTCTGAGCGTTGAATTTCAGGTTTTCGGATACTTTGTAGATTGGCAGAACACTCGCTATTGCCCGCTCTTGTTCCGCTATCAATCGATCTTGCGGTTTATAGATGTCAAAGTCGAAAGGTGCAATGACGTCCTTTGTAGCGATCGAACCAACTTTCAGATCTGTCTGATAACTAAAGTAACGGTCAGGACTGAAAAGCATATATAGTACAGTAATGATGACCGCAGTCGCTATTATGAGGATGAGTTTTATTTTGTTCACTTTGTTTTATTAAAAAATAAAGCCTCTCTTGAATTGTATGATAGAGAGGCTTTACTTATATTCTATATTAATCTCTTGGAATTACGAAAATCTGGTTTGGATAGATCAAATCCGGATCTTTGATCTGATCCTTGTTTGCACGATAGATTACAGGCCATTTAGCGCCATCACCATAAATTTCGGGATAAGATGCTATTTTCCAGAGGAATTCACCTCTATACACTTTCCATGAAGTAGGTAAACCACGTGGTATTTTGAGCACTTGATCGGGACTTATGATATTCGGATCTCTGATCTGGTCTCTATTGGCACGATAGATGATCGGCCATTTGGAAGAATCATCATAAATAAAACTGTAACCGGCGATTTTGTACAAGAAGTCACCTTTTACAACTGTATAAGTATCTTCGTAGTATTTCGGGCGCGCTTGTTCAAGAGATCTTTCGATATTCTGCAATCTTCTGTCCAGATCTGCTATATCATCACGAAAATCAGGAGCTTTAGCTTCATCTGTCTCTTTGAATTCTTTGATCTCTGCTATCAATCTTTGTACTTCTTTTCTTCTTTCCCAAAGTTCGGAATCGGAAAGTTGGTCCCAACGCTGTAGGTCTCTTTGATATTGATCGAGTCTACGCTGTGTTTGCGGTAGATCTTGTTCAGCTACGTTAAGTCTGGACATAATCCTATTATAAACAATCTGATATTCAGAATCTACTTGTTCGATTTGCTGCTCTAGTTCATCGATCTCACGCTGGTATTTTTCAGCTTCCGCGATTGCATTGGCTTTTCTCTCCTGACGAGCTATCAGTTCACTTTCCAATGTGTTCCAATATGCTTCGCGCTCACTTTTGCTCAGTCTTTTGTAATCATCTTCATCGAGATATACAAAGCTTGCAGACAAAAATGCCGGTACTAAAATTAGACTAATTATGGCAATTAAAGTTATTTTTTTCATGATACTCTCCTATTCTCCAAGTTGTCGTTCATATTCTTTTAACGATTCTAATTCGACTTCTTTGATGCGAAGTTGTTCTCTTAGTTCCGATAATTCTCTGCGAAGCTCTTCTGCAGTCTCTTCAGCCTCTACAGCATCCATCTCAGCTTGCTCCAACTGATCTCGTGATACTGGCGGTGGTGGTGGGGCACAGGCAGTTAGCAATAATGACGCTACTAACACTATGCCGAATAGCAATTTAATTAAATTCTTCATATACAATCTCCTTTTCGTGATTTACTTTAATGATCTATTTTTACTAAATATCAAAACACCTTTTTCCTTGTCAAGTATAAACATATTTAATATCAACATTTTTTCTCCTCCTTGATATGCATAATATATATATCATTTCTCTGAGGGCAAGTTAAAAAACAAAATAATTGCATTTATCTCATACAGAACTATATTTTTTTCAGGAGGAATTATGAAAGCAAAAGAGCGTTACACGGTTTATAATCAGAAGAAACAAGTCCTGCTTCGTACTGATGATATCAAAGAAGCTTTGGAAAAACGGGAACAGCACAAACAAGATGGTGCTTATATAGAAGATAGAAAAAGCAAGAAAAAGCATCAACAGAATTTCTTTAGATAGGAGATATCAAGAAAGTAAGTTCCCTGATCAGTTTGGCAGCCACAATGTTTGAGACACCGGAGCTATCGTAATCCGGCGCCAATTCGACCACATCTATGCCTACCACATTGAGCTGTTTTAGTTTCCTCGTAGCTTCTAATAGCTCATTAAAATATACACCGCCCGGTTCAGGAGTGCCTGTAGCCGGCAGCACAGAGGGATCCAGAATATCCAAGTCCAGACTGATATAAACAGGTGCTTGTGGTGGAATAGCTGATAGAGCATGACCGACTTTTTGTAAATCGAAAGGATAAAATCTTGTATTTGCCTTGGCATATTCGAATTCATCTTTTTCGCCCGATCTGATCCCGAACTGAAAAATCCGGTTTGGTGAGATGACTTCGGTTACCAATCTGATCACACTGGCATGAGAACACCTCTCACCGAGATAATCGGTTCTAAGATCGGCATGAGCATCGAAATGGAGCAAGTGTAGATTTTCATATTTCTTTGCATAACTCTTCAGAATAGGATAGGAGATCAGATGTTCACCACCGCAAGCGAGGACTTTCTTATCATCTTCTAATATCTTAGAGATCTGCGTTTCGATGATTTCAATTACCCTTTTTGTGTTGCCAAACGGTAGGGAAAGGTCTCCCATATCATGCACATAACAATCCGTCAGTGATCTATCGAAATAGGGAGAATAGGATTCCAATCCTACAGAATATTGACGGATAGCTGAAGGTGCAAATCTACTGCCGGGTCTGAAACTGCTGGTACCGTCGAACGGTATTCCCAAAAATACTACTTTTGCATCAAGGTAACTGCATTCAAAATCCAGATAGTTTCTCGATTCGATCATACCAGCATTTTCCCCACGAAATTTGGCAACGCAAAACAAGCTCGATGGATCTCGGCATTATAGTAAGACAATTCAAGATTAGCTTCGTCTATCTGCTCGATATCGAACTCATTTTCCGGGTCATGTTTTTTACTGGCAATCGAGAAGCTCCACAATCCGGATGGATAAGTCGGGATAGCAGCGAGATAGAGTTTTGTGATGGGAAAGAGCGCCCCGAGATCTCTTTGCACATTGCTGATGACTTGCGCATAAATGGGAATAAACGGTGATTCAGATTGTGCTACCAATATCCCCTCATCAGTAAGAATTTCCATACAACTCCGATAAAAATCTTTGTGAAAAAGACCTTCGGCGGGTCCGATCGGATCGGTGGAATCTATGATAATCACATCGAATCTCTCTTTGGTAGTATGCACAAATCTGATCCCATCTTCAGTGAGAACTTTAGCATTATCCGCACTGAAACCGGCAGCTAATTTTGGGAAGTACTGTTTGGAAGCATTTATCACCATCTCATCTATTTCTACCAATGTAGCGCATTCCACACTTTTGTGTTTCGTTACTTCCCGCAGAGTACCACCATCCCCACCGCCGATTATGAGAACCTTTTTCGGATGCGGATGTGTGTACATAGCTATGTGAGAGATCATCTCATGATAAACGAATTCGTCCTTTTCGGTTAACATGATCAAGCCATCGAGCAGCATTACTTTGCCAAAATCTTCAGTTTGCAAGATAGTCAAATCCTGATACTCACTCTTCTGTTTGTATAGAGTTTGCGATACTTTCATTGTCAAACCACTGGAAGGCGTATGTTTCTCGGTGTACCATAGTTCCATATTAGCCTCCCATGCTCTCAATACCACAAGACAATGCCGGCAAAAACAGTGGCGATATTCTCTACTTCAGTCGAGATCACGATGGATTTTATCTCTTTGAGTTCTCTTTTTCTAAATGCGAATGCATCCACTACCATTTGTCTTGTCTTAGCTTCTACTTCATCCGGTCTGTTTTTGTCCGAATACTCCATGATTACTCCTGCCAGAGTCTCATCTCTTGGGATGCCGATAGCTACTGAGGCGGAGATTATAGTCCCCGGATCATCCGAAGTAAGAGCTGAATAGGCAACTGGAATCAAAGCTCCGCCCGGTAGTTTGATAGGTTCGACCGGTTGGCAATTGGGTGGCACTATACTGCTCAATCGGATCAGATTGGTGTCGCCGACTCCGGCTTTTAGCAGAGCGTTGTCGAATGAGTTCAACTTTGTCTCTCCTTCGGAGTATCCTTTGGCAAAGAAGTATTTGGTCGGTGTATGTACCATCATAGTCGCCTCCCTAAACCGCATTTTCCATCGGTTTATGGTGCAATTTGCTGTCGCTGATATCAAAAAGCCCTCTTTTTAGCTCCATCATGCTCGATTGAGCAGATTCAAACTTCTCCTCGAGAAATTTGTAGATAACCCACGGATCGATCGTATCTCCGCAGGTGAAGATATCCACTGCGGCATAGTTGTATTCCGGCCAGGTGTGGATAGCTACATGCGATTCGGCTATCACTACCACTCCGCTAACGCCGTAGGGACTGAATTCGTGAAATGTATTGCTTACCACAGTTGCCTTTGCCAGATTACAGGCTGCAACCATGTAACTCTCAATTTGTCTTGTGTCTTTCAATATATTCCCGTTGCATCGATAAAATTCAACGAGTATTTGCTTTCCTAAAGCCTGCATTTTTACCTCCGTTTTTGTTTATTATGTATGAGTAAAGAGTTTGCTTCTAACTCAATGTGGAGGTAAAAGCGCAAACTTCTACCAAAAATTCTCCTTTGGACATCGTGGGGAAAAAGCGGATGAAAAGACGATAGACAAAGTCGAATAAATCTTCGCATCTCTTGAATTTATCGAACATCTTATCTACCCCCTTTTATCAAAATTTTGAGTCAAAAAATTCCCGCTTAATTTTGTGTCAATTTTTTTAGTTTCGCATAGTTTATAAAACATAAAATTCTTGGATATTGAACAAGTATAACATAACCTTGGCTATTGAAAATATGTCCCCTGAAGCTGTCTATCGGAATGATTAGTTTGATCGCAATGCAGCATTTATTTTTGAGTATAATTTGTTGCTTGACAGAAGATTGCAAAAAAGAGTCTTGGATTCGTTATTAAAAAAACGCAAAGGAGAAATTATGAAGAAGTTAATGCTTGTTATTATTGTCACGACAGCTATCACACTGAGTTTCATCGCCTGTGAGAAACAACCGGAAGAAGTCGATGGGGAAGCTATGGTTAGGGAGCTTTGGGATGCAATGCAATCTGCCAATCTCGATTATCTGGATGATTTACTTGATCCTGCTTTTCAATCTGCTCATCAAGATGGTGCTCGCAATAAATCCGAAGAACTGGAGCTATTGGAAAAATTGAATATGGGCGAATATGAGTTAACGGATTTTATCGTAACAAGAAATAATAATACTCTGAATGTATCTTACTTTGTTAATGTAACCGAAACGATTGAGGGCGAAACTTACACCCGGAAATCTGCTCGTTTAACGGTTTTCAACAAAACTCCCCAAGGCTGGAAGTGGATAGCTCATGCCAATTTATTGCCTATGAGTTAATTGGTTAAAATGATAAAAAAAAAGGGCAGATATGAATCTGCCTTTTTTTAATACAAAAACGAGTCTCAGATCAATCTCTTTCATCGGGCAAGCCATTCGAAGTTCCGAATTTATTCGGAACGATTTATCTGATGCCAAAATGTTTTGAGGAGAAAGCTTTGCCAGACGCACTTTTTAAGTACTGTTCAAAACGCATAGCAGACAATCTATCCGAAAAGGCAGCATAGAACTCCACTTTCCAAGGGACAAAATTTTTTGTGGAGGGCACTCTACCTTGATTATGATATTTCAATCTGTTTTCGATATTTGTAGTGAATCCGATATAAGTTTTCCTCGGATACGAAATGCTTCTAATTATGTAAGTGAAATACATATTGCCACTCCTCAGCAAGAAGAATGTACTCCTTCGCTTTACTTGAAAGAGAAGCAGAAAGAGAGCTTCGGAGCACACCATTCTTCGTTCTTAACTCTTTATTAAAACGAGACTCAGATAAATCTCTTTCATCTGGCAAGCCATTCGAAGTTCCGAATTTATTCGGAACGAAGAATGGTGGAGGTGACGGGAATCGAACCCGTGTCCAAAGATAAGCCAAAAGCCGAATCTACATGCTTAGTCATTTTTTTAAGCTTCGTTCCTGGAGGGGAAAATGATCAAAACCTGATCCGAAACTATCCTGCTTTAGTCTCGATCGGAACCGCAGGAGAAATTCCGATCATAGCTGTCAAAATATGACACTCACTAATTATCCGACAGCAAGATAATCAGGAGCGTAGCTGACTTTTAGGCAGCTAATGCAAAGTTATCGTTTGCATTTACATTTTGCACCACCGTGATTAACGAGTAGGTGATCTCCTCGGCATGCATCGACAATCCTCTTTATCTTTGTCGAAACCATGTCACCCCCGTCTATATGGCTATAAAGAACTAACAATAATCAGACATATCACATATCAAAATAAGGCTGTTTTCGTGTAAAGCAAAAAGTTTCTTCAGAGAAATTATGGACAATAAATCCGAAAAAAATAAATTATACTACAAAAGGGAGAGATAGGAAGATGATAGATGAGTAAAACTAAGTTAGCCAAGAACATAGGCTCGATGTCCGTTGCTGTATTCATCAGTCGTATATTTGGATTGGGGCGCGATATTCTGATCACAGGATTTTTTGGTACTACCTATGTGGCAGATGCTTTTCAGGTAGGATACCAAATTCCCAATCTACTCAGAAAACTTTTTGGTGAAGGTGCACTCTCAGCCGCTTTTGTGCCGCTATACAACGAGATCGGTATCAAACGCGGTAAAAAGCAGCAGATCAAATTTGCCCTCAATGTTCTCTCTTTGTTACTATTACTGCTCCTGATCTTATGTCTGATCGGGATACTGTTGGCACCGCTGATTGTGAAGATCCTCGCTCCCGGATTCGATGAGACTACGCATGAGCTTACGGTGAGATTGGCAAGAGTGATGTTCCCATATCTGCTCTTGATCGGCTTATCATCAACTATGATCGCTATATTGAATTCACATGATTATTTCTTTATCCCTGGACTGAGCTCGGCACTTTTAAATGTGGCGATCATCGGTGGATTCGGGTTCATTGCGCTATTCTATGAGCGCTCTGCTTTGGAGAATAATGTGATGATAATAGCTATTTGTGTCGTCATAGGCGGCTTCTTGCAGGTTATCATCAACATGCCGCTTCTGCGCAAGATCGGATATTCGATCCGCCTTATCTTCAGAGTGGAGAGTGAAGCTATCAAAGCAGTATGGCGTCGTTTCATTCCCGGCGTGATCGGATTGGCTATCAGGCAGATCAATCTGGCTGTGGATATCATTCTCGCTTCGCTTTTGGTAACCGGTAGCATAGCTGCGCTCAATTACGGCAACAGATTGATGCAGCTTCCTTTGGGAATCATCGGGATCTCTGCCAGTGTAGCTGTGTTGCCTATGTTCTCCCAGTATATCAGCAAACAAAAATGGCAGCAGCTGCAGGATAGTCTGCGATTCTCTATTATCACCTTATGCTATATCATGATCCCGATAACAGCTCTTATTGCCGGTTTGGGCCGTGATCTCATCAGGATCCTCTTCCTGAGGGGTGCTTTCGATCTAAACTCTCTTGATATGACTTATAGGGCGCTATTGTTCTATTCGGTCGGATTGGTTTTCTACAGTATTTCCAGATTGCTTATCCCACTTTTTTATGCTAACAAAGATACCAAAACTCCGGTTAAAATATCCGCTGTCATCGTGGTGGTTAATGTGGTACTCAATATTATTTTGATGCGATTTATGGCTCATGCCGGGTTGGCTTTGGCTACTTCACTTTCGGCTTTGGCACATGTTATAATTTTGTTTTTGCTGCTTAAGAAGCATATACCCCAGATCAGATTTCCCAAGATCAAAAAAACCGTGGCGAAAATCCTGCTCTTGTCTATACTGATCTATGGTTTGCTGATCATCGCCAATCATCTGTACTTAGCCGATACTTTTGTAAAAGCTCTGGTTAAAGTTATCTTGGCAGGTTTGATCAGCTTCATAGTCTATATGGGGGGAACCCAATTGTTGCAAATCGAATATAGTTCGCAGATAAAAAGAAAACTATGGAAAAAATTAAGCAAAAAATAGCAATGCTGCCGGAATCTTCAGGTGTATATCTGATGAAAAACAGCAATGGTAAGATTATCTATATCGGCAAGGCGAAAGTATTGAAATATCGCGTTAGATCATATTTCGGGAGCAATCCGGATGCCAAAACAAAAAAACTGGTCTCTCAGATCGCAGATTTTGATTATATCATTACCGATTCTGAACAGGATGCTCTGCGCTTGGAAGCTAATCTGATCAAAAAATACAAGCCGAAATTCAATATAGATCTGAAGGATGATAAGCAGTATCCCTTTATCAGAATCACAAACGAAGCTTTCCCACGAATTTTTATCACCAGAAATGTAGTTCAGGACGGATCCAGATACTATGGACCTTATACAGATGTGAGAGCTCTGAAAAAAACGATGCGACTTCTGAATTGGATATTTCCCATCCGCTCCTGTAAACGCGTTATAGACGAAAATACAAACTATGAGAGGGCTTGTGTTAATTATCAACTAAACAAATGCTCTGCCCCATGTGTGGGAAAGATCAGTGAGAGTGAATATAAACGAATGATTAAAAGAGTGGTAAGCTTCCTGAAAGGTAGAAACGAAGATATCATCAGAGAACTGAAAGATGAAATGAATCAATATGCCGAGAGATATCAGTTTGAAAAAGCTGCTTTACTCAGAGATACGATAGAAAACCTACAGAAGGTCAGTAGAACGAAAACCGTCTTTTTCGATGACCGCCGAGACCGAGATGTGATAGCGCTATACAAAGAGGAGTCCAAAGCTGCTGCTTGTGTGCTAAAATTTCTCTCCGGTAAGCTGCTGAACAAAGAGATCTACGAGCTCAAACAGGTAGAAGGTAGTTCAGATGCCGAACTTATGGAAGCTTTTTTGCAACAATATTATGTAAAGAAAATCGATGACTTGCCCTTCCAGATCATTATCGAAAATCTGCCGGAAAATTATGAGCAAATTAATAAGTGGTTAAACGGCAGATTGCACAATCCGCAAAGGGGACAGATGAGGACGTTGACAAAAATGGCACGGGAAAATGCCTTTAACTATGTGGAAGAGCAAAAGCTGAAATATCTGCGAAAAAGTAATCGCACCATTTTCCCGATCAAAGAATTGAAAGATAAGCTTGGTCTACACAAACTTCCTCGCAAGATCATTTGCTGTGATATCTCTACTATTCAGGGTGTGGATACCGTATCCGCACTTGTCTTTTTTGAAAACGGAAAGCCAAAGAAGAAAAACTACCGCCATTTTATCATGAAAAATGTGGTCGGACAAAATGATTACGCTTCTATGAAAGAAATGCTGAACCGCTATTTTGCCAAAGCCGATCAATATGAACTCCCCGATCTTATCATCATAGACGGAGGTAAAGGACAGCTCAGCGCTGCTCTGGAAGTGATGAACAAGATGAATATGAGAGGAGATATCGAAGTGGCTGCCTTGGCGAAGAAAAAAGAGGAGATCTTCCTGCCGGATAGAAAAGAATCGGTCATACTGCCGCGAAACTCTACCGCCCTGCAGTTAGTGATCGCCATCAGAGACGAGGCACATCGCTTCGCCATCACCTTTCATAGAAAGAGAAGGACAACCAGAACACTGACCAGCAAATTGGACGAGATAAATGGTATAGGATCGCAGACGAAATTCATGTTGCTCAAGCAATTCGGTTCCGTGGAGAATATCAAAAATTCTACTATAGATGATCTTGCCGCTATCAAAGGGATCGGAAAAAAACGAGCCGAAACCATATTGGAAAAACTAAATAGATAATCAGGAGGAATCATGCGTGAGAAGAGTTTGATAATGGATGCAAAAGATATGGAGCATTCGATGAAGCGGATAGCTCTGGAGATCGTGGAGAAGAATAAGGGTTTGCAAAATGTTCATCTGGTGGGAATTCAAACTCGGGGTGTACCGATGGCAGATAGGATTGCCAGATTCTTGAGAGAGATCGAGGCGGCAGAGATCAATGTAGGCACATTGGATATCACCCTCTATAGAGATGACCTTTCATTGGTTGCCGAAAAACCGATGATGAAAGGATCGGATATCGATTTCGAAGTCGAAAACAGCAGTATAATCCTGGTCGATGATGTGTTGTTTACCGGCAGAACGGTGCGGGCAGCTATCGATGCCATCCTGGATATCGGAAGACCGGCAAATATTCAGCTCTGTGTTCTGATCGATCGCGGACATCAGGAGATGCCGGTGAAAGCCAATTATGTCGGACGAAATGTGCCTACTTCTATAAACGAGGTGATCAAAGTTACTTTCGAAGATACGGACGAAGATGAAATGGTGCGGATTATGGAGAAATAAAAAAAATGGGAGGGTGAATGCCCTCCCGATCTTTATGGTTATTTTTTCAATTCAAATTCAAACGGAGTTTGGTTCATGATATTATCGGATACCGGACAGCGTTCATCTATTTCTTTCAATAAAGCTACCTTTTCCTCCTCAGAGATATCTGCATCGATATCGGCAACGATCTTTATCTTGCTAAAACCGGCACGCCCCTCTTTGGTCTTACCCATCAGATAAGCGGGATCATATTCGCCTTCGACATTTACCGACATATGCTTCAGATCAATACCTCTCTGACGACTGATGATGGTACCTAAAGTGATGAAACATCCACCCAGAGCTGCAAATAGATGATGCAACGGGGAGGCTCCGCTGTCCGCTCCCGACGGTGACGGCTGATCGATTGTGATCTTGTGCTTACCTGCATCTGCTTCGATTGTGAAACCATCTTTTTGCTTTACTTCCAACTCTACTTTTTTACTTTGTGACATAACTGCTCCTTTATCATAATAATTTTCTTCTCTAAAAGTATAATGATTGTTTTGATGATGTCAACTATTACTGATATAAAAAGATTATAATTTATTACCTGATAGATTTAGCTAATTAACTACATACATCCTAATTATAATCTCATTCCCAATGAATTAACCCGCAGAAAAAAGGGCATCAATTTCTTAATTACCAGAATTATTAAGCGCTCGTAGATGGGGAGTGCTAATATTTTCTTTGACAAAAATGAGAACGAAACTATTTTATCATCAAAAAAGGAAAAGGGAGAGAAAGATGCAAAAGAGAGCAAGATATGGTAAACTATCGGTTCATACGGAGAATATTTTTCCTATCATAAAAAAGTGGTTGTATTCCGAGCATGATATTTTCTTACGAGAGCTAATTTCTAATGCGATAGATGCTATGCAGAAGCGAAAAGCGATCAATCCGGAACTGACAGAAGAAGATCTAAAAGTGGAGATCAAATTAAGTAAAAAAGAGAAGAGTATTCAGGTGATAGATTATGGTATTGGTATGACAGCCGAGGAGATCAAGAGATACATCAATCAGATCGCCTTTTCCGGTGCCGAAGATTTCATCCAAAAATTCAAAGATAAGCAGTCGAACATAATCGGACATTTCGGATTAGGTTTTTATTCCAGTTTCATGGTGGCCGACAAAGTTACGCTAGATTCTTTATCTTATGAGGAATCTTCCCAGCCGGCATATTGGGAATGTTCCGGTGAGACACGCTACAAAATGGATGTAGGAAAGCGTAAGCAAGTGGGTACTACGGTAACTGTTTATCTGAATAAGGAAAACGAGCATTTTCTGGATGAATCCAAACTGAGAGAATTGGTAGAGAAATACAGTAATTTCCTTCCATTTCCGATCTACATAGGCAAAGAGAAAGAGCCTGTCAATATGAGAGAAGCGCTTTGGAACAAAAAGCCTAATGAAGTCAAAGATGAAGAATATAAGGAGTTTTACAAAAAACTATTTCATGATTATAATGATCCTCTGTTTTGGATACATCTCAATGTCGATTTCCCCTTCAATATCAAAGGGATACTCTATTTTCCCAAAATCAGAGACGAGAGTTATCTTATGAACCAGGGAAAGGTGAAGTTGTATTGTCATAATGTCTTTGTGGCAGATGATCTCAAAGATATCATTCCCGAATTCTTACTGCTGCTCAGAGGTGGTATCGATATCCCGGATATTCCGCTGAATGTATCGCGCAGCTTCTTACAGCAGGATACACAAGTCAAAAAAATGAATCAGTATATTATCAAGAAAGTAGCTGAGAGTCTGAATAGTATATTCAAGGAAGATAGAAAAAAATACGAAGGTTTTTGGGAAGATATCAATCACTTCATCAAATATGGCGTATTGTTGGACGACAAATTTTACGAATCGATGAATGATATCATTCTCTTCAAAACCACTAATGATGATTATGTAACACTCAATGAATATCTGGAGCGTAATAAAAGAGATGAGAAACCACAGAAGATCTATTATGCCGGCAGCGAAAACTTGCAGGTGACCTATCTGAACCTGATGAAGGAGCAAGGGATAGAAGTCGTCTATGTATCATCTCCATTGGACACTCATCTGTTCCAGCATCTGGAGATGAAAAAACAGGACATCAATTTCGTACGGATAGATTCGGAGATAAACGAGAATCTTTTGGACAAAGATAAGAAAGAGATAGTAGATAGCGATAGTAAGACAGCATCCGAAAAAATCACCGAGCTTTTCAACAAAGCATTGAATCCGGATTTAGAAGCAGTATTCGATAAAGATAGTTATGCCAAATTCATCAAAGAACATCCGGAGGCAATCTCGACTCTCTCACCGTATGTGCGCACGGAAAAAGATTTTACCTATATCAAACCTTACGATATCCCACCTCAAGTAAAAGAAAAGATAGGTGAAAAAGCGTATGAAAAGATCATGCAAAATTGCCATAAAACGGTGAATGTGGAATCCAAACATATCAAATCCAAAAAAATACCCGCTATGGTGGTATTCAACGAATTCATAAGAAGATATCATGATATGAACTATATGCAGAAAGGTGGTGATGATTTTTTGCAAAATCATATTCTGGTAGTCAATCCCGATAATGAACTTATCAAAAAAATCATAGAATTGGACAAAGAGAACAAGACCGAACAAGTGGAAACTTTGGCAAAGTATATTCATGAATTGGCGCTGTTGGAGCAGAAGCAGTTCAGCGGTAAAGAACTGAAGGATTTTCTTCAACATGCCCACGAAGTTTTGGATATGATCAAATAGTTGATCCGGTAGGCTCTCCTACCAGATCAACGTGAGGAGATATTATGTTATTTGGTGCCCATATGTCTACCAGTGGTGGTGCGTATCGTGCTTTCGAAAGGGCTGCCGAGGTCGGTTGTGATACCATGCAGATCTTTGTAAAAAACAACAACCGCTGGCATTCCAAAGATCTCACAGAGACTGAGATCGAAAAATTCAGAAAGAATAGAGGCAATTATAAGATAGAGCCGGTGGTCGCTCACACCGGCTATCTTATCAATCTCTGCGCTACGGAAAATGAAAAACTGGAGAAATCACGCCGTTCATTTGTGGATGAGATAACCAGATGTAATGCATTGGGTATCTCCGAACTGGTATTTCACCCCGGCTCACATCTTGGTGAAGGTGAAGATAAAGGACTCGATTTAGTGGTTAAATCATTGGACATCATTCATCAAGAAACCGAAGAAATGCCGGTGAATACGGTGGTCGAGCTTACCGCCGGACAGGGTACCAATCTAGGCTATAAATTCGAGCATATTCATTATATCATATCAGCAGTCAAAAATAAGAAGCGCATGAGAGTTTGTCTGGATACCAGTCATATCTTCGCCGCCGGTTATGATATCAGAGAGAAAAAGGAATATGAGAAAACGATGAAATCATTCGACGAGATCATCGGACTGGATAAACTCGCAGCAATTCATTGCAACGATTCCAAAGCTCCGCTGGGCTCTCGAAAAGACCGACATGAGCATATCGGATACGGAGAAATAGGGGAGAGTGGATTCAGGAATCTGGTCAATGATACGAGATTGAAAAATATCCCAATCATCCTCGAAACACCAAAAGGTAAAGAGATGAAAGAGGATGTGATGAATATCCGCAAGCTGAAATCACTGCTAAAATAATCACCGAAGATCGAAGTAAGTAGGGCAAGTTGGCAAATTGCCTTACGGATCGGTAAAGTAGGTCGTAGTTGTGAGTAGTGAGGGATGAGTTTTGAGAAGAGCAGAAAGAAGGAATTAGTAGTAATTTATAGGAATTTATTCGCTTCGCTCACGGAATTTTTAGCAAAGAGCATGGAGCGTAGGACAAGATATCATCTTGTCTTCGGAAAAACAGAAATAAATAAATTGATGAATTTATCAAATCTACACCGCCAGGAATTCTTAAACTTCTATCTTCGACTATCAGAAAAAAATTATTTGACAACGAAAAGCAGTGTTGTAATCTTGCAACCATGATTCCGAACCGGCTATCGGTTTGACGAAGAAGAAAAAACTTGTATTTGCTTCACCGAATCCGGTTTGATGAGGAGGGAATATGAAAAAAAGTGTTGAAGAATTTTTTATTTACCAAAAGCAGATAGGTAAAAAGTGTCTTAATACGCTACCCCCCCCCCAGATTTGTAAGGTCATATTGTAAAAGGGTTTACATAAACCAATGTCCTGTTTCAAATACCGGTCGCAACTACGCGCTGGAGATTATATTTATATGTTGTGTGAACAAGTTTATCAGGCTGATGCTCTTCGCCAAATATTGCGAAGAGCACAATAAGTTGATGTATTCAATTATCCCGTAAGAAAGAGAAATTGTGTGTTAACCGAATTTTTGGATATTAAAATTGGAGGAAACAGTAATGAAAAATATATTTATATTCACAATAATTATGCTGTCGGCAGCGACAGTTTTTGCACAGTTTGGTGGTGGTAGCGGAACAGAAAATGATCCATATCTTATTATCACGGCTGAACATCTTTATAATGTGAGATACTTTCCTGGCGATCATTTTGCTCAAACAAACGATATCGATCTGATCGAATATGATAATTGGCAACCTATTGGAGATCAGAATTCTCCATATTGGGGAAATTATTACGGTAATGAATATAGTATTTATAACCTGAATATCTACCGCCCAACTAGTAACAACATCGGTCTGTTTGGCTATACCAGTGGTTTACATATTGAAGACCTAAATCTAATAAACGTATCCGTTACTGGTCAAAACAATGTTGGTGCACTTATAGGTAGAGCCTACGTTGAACCATCCTATATTGGGCTTATTAGCGATATTAGTGTCTCCGGCGCAATTATTGGGGCTGACAATACCGGTGGTCTTATTGGTGATGCTCATGGTATACCTATAGTCGGAGCAGAAACTAATGTTACAATCGAAGCTGATGATAAAATAGGTGGAATAGTCGGTAAAGCGACCAAGAGCTTTATTAATGATAGTTATTCGAACAGCTCGATTATTGGCTCTTCATGGGTGGGCAGTATAGTGGGATATTCCTTTATGTCATTTATCTACTACTGCCATTCTGATGGAGAAGTGATAGGGGATGTTTATATTGGTGGAATTACAGGAGAAAATGAAGATGGTATGGTTGAAGATAATTTTACCAGAACAAGAGTAGAGGGCAATGATTATGTCGGCGGTTTGGTTGGAATATGTTCAGGGTCTACTCTTAGCGGTATTCTTATTGCTGATAGTTATGCTATAGGAGAAGTCTATGGAAGTGGCAATGTCGGCGGATTGTTAGGCTCAGGTGCAGCTAATATTGTCGTAAATAGTTATTGGAACACCGAAACAACAGGACAAACAACCAGCGCCGGTGGAGAAGGTAGAACTACAGCTGAAATGACTTATCCTTATGAAGCGAACACTTATATTGACTGGGATTTTGAAGAGATATGGTATCCCGATATAGCCTATGAAATAAACAATGGTTATCCGTTTTTACAGTGGCAAACAGGTGGCAAAGATCTATCAGTGTTCATTTATTCAAATATCGATATAGAAAATGCTGAGATCAAATTGAACTATGGCCAAGGCTTCTATGATAGCATCATAAGCGATCTTGATAAAGGCTGGAATGAAATTGAATTTGATAATGTGCCTAACTATGATGAGATAGGATATTGGGAAGCCGAAGCCACAGCCACCGGTGTAGGCGGTGAAACCTATACCTATACTACTCACAATGCTTTCGAATTTAATGAAGAAACCCGCAGATGGGAAAATAACGATATCGAATTCGTCTTTGATAACAAAAGATTCCACAATGATTACAATTGGGTATCATTCCCCAAACTGGATAGAACAGGAAATGATCCGGTGGATGCTATCCCGCTTTTAGAGTCAATATACCCAGGATACGAAGATTTGATAATGGAAGTTGGAGATTATTATTATATTGTATACGATCTGTATGCAATCCCTCAATGGGATCCTGAAGAATATCCACTCCAAAGCAGCGATGGTGTTATCATCAATATAGCTCCTGAGGTCGATAGTTTCAGAGTTTACGAAGTGGAAGCACAGGCAACCAGATTATCCGACAGCTCTACAATTACATTAAATCAAGGTATAAACTATATTGGCTATTGGGTTCCAAACAGTCAGCGAAAAGATGATGCTTTTGGTGAGCATTGGGACAAGGTGGAATGGATGAAATATGAGGACTGGTATTATGACGGACAAGAATATCCGGATAGTGGCAATCAATCCCAACCTCTTCCCAGTGGCAAAATTCACTCACTTCACTATGGTGAAGGTTATATTGTCTATCTAAATGAAGAAATACGGAATTTCGGCTGGAATGTGGACTCTGCAGATATGGCAGAAACATTCAACAAAGAGGAGCCGCAATATTTTACAGTGGAAAAGGATTTTGATTATCAGGCTATCGATGTGATTGATATACCCGAGGATGTTATCGAGATCGGTGTGCATCAAGACAGAAGCTGTGTGGGGGCTGTGGTTGTAGATGAGCCTGCTGAGCAGATATTGGTCTATGCAGACTACGGTACACCACTCTCATTCGAATTGATTACCGCAGGTGGCAGCAGATCTACGATCTCACAATATGGAATTTTAGATCCCAATACAGGTAGATTCCGAGAAGGACAGCTCACCGGTGGTATGTATCGTCATGCTATCATCAGTCTGGCGCAAGACAAACGCTTTGATAAGGGTGATATAGCCGAAGCTTCCGTAGTATTGCATCCCAATTATCCCAACCCTGCCAATCCGGAGACTACTTTCTCCTTCACACTTGCTCACAAACAGGATGTGGAACTAACCGTTTACAACATCCGTGGTCAGAAGGTACGTACCATCTATGAAGGCAGTGCCGATGAAGGTGCACATTCTATCGTCTGGAACGGTAAAGACAGCAAGGGTAGAGAGGTATCATCAGGTGTATATTTCTATAAACTAAAGACAGAGTCAGCAGAACTGACTGAGAAGCTTATCTTGCTGAAGTAGTGGTAATAAACAGAGGCGGGGAGTATTCTCTCCGTCTCTGGAATTTAGCGAGGAGAAGAATTGAATGAAAAACGATATCGTCACACTGAGTAGCTTCGGCGTAAGCCGGAGCGTATCGAAGTGTGAACTCAGGGAGTGTGGCGTTTTACTTGTCACCCTTCGATACAATCCCGACAAGTCGGGATCACTCAGGATGACAAAAACATGTCATTTCACATGCCATCTAAAATCCCCTTGTTATTATAGGCATCATAGAGCAAGAAAGGAGCAGTAGAAAATGAGATTGCCACGCCAAAGTTTAGCAAGAAGAACGACTCGCAATGACAAAATACACAAGACAGGAGCAAATAATGAAAATAATATTGATAATACTTCTCGGCATTAGTAGTTTACTATCAGCCACGATCTGGGAGATCAAGCAGGATGGCACGGGAGATTTTATAAGCATACAAGAAGGAATAAATGCAGCCGCAGATGGGGATACGGTGTTGGTTCACCCGGGAACCTATTATGAAAACATAGATTTCAGCAGTAAAACTATCGTCGTAGCCAGTCTCTGCCTCACCACCGGTGATGAGAGTTATAAATACGAAACTATCATAGACGGAGACCAAAACGATAGCTGCGTCCGGATAACCTCCGGTGAAGGAGAGGGTACAATGATATGTGGATTTACTTTAACTAATGGATGGGGTATTAGCGGTGGTGGGGTTAGAGTTAGGGATTCAGCAGTCACTATTCGTAATTGTATTATTAAAGATAATTACGCAGTAGGAGGCGGTGGTGGTATATTTGCTTACAACTGTTTAATAAATTTAGAAGGGAATTCAATTTATAATAACAGAGCTCGTGCGTCAGGAGGTGGCTTGTTAATTACTTCTCCGGGTGGATCAACTATTTCACCAGTAAATATCATTTGGGATGAAAGCAATTTGAACAGTATTTATTTAAACTACGGATTAACTGGCAATGATATTGCTGCCAGTGTAACAGCTATTGAGAACTTTCATGTTATTCTGGATACTTTTACGGTAGCAGAATTAGACCCATACTTTCTTCTTCATGTAAATTCAACAGGTCAATTTAGCGGAAATACATTGCTGTCTGCTAACAATACCATAATTGAAGAACATGTGAATGATGATCTCTATGTAGCTCCTGATGGTGAAAATAGCAACAGCGGCTTGACGCTCGATGACCCACTGGCTACTTTAAACTATGCCTTAGCTCTGATAAAACCGGACAGTCTGAACAATAACACAGTTTATGTTGCGGATGGAGTATATTCGTTCAACGAAAATGATAATTGGTTCCCTTTAAACCTTCGTAGCTACATTTCTTTAGAGGGAGAATCTATGGCAAACACTATCTTAGATGCTGAGGAATTCCCTAATTCTCGATTTATGTATGGTAGACTTATTAGATATAATAGTCATATAAAAAAATTTACAATGACTAATGGAATATCATCAGGCATGGCTTTAGTTTCAATAAATGATTTCTATAATGAAACTGATATAGTGCTTGAAAATATTATCATTCAGAACTCTAAGACAAATTATTATGGTGTTTATACTGCATTTGTCGCTGCTTTTCTCAAAAATATTCAATATCATAACAATTTTGGTGGAGTAGCTATTAGCTTGCTTGATACAAGACCTAACCCACAAAAAGTTCATATTGAAAATAGCAGAATACACTATATCCGACCTTGGGAGGGCGCATCCGGTGCTTATGGGACATTTAGTAGGCCAATGAATATAACAGGTCGACCCTTTAGTGATATCCCTTTCCAAGTTAATCTTATCAATATGGAATTATCTGACAGTATAAATAATAATACCATGAGTAGATGTGCCGGAATAGCTGTATTGAATAATGTCAAACTAAACATAATCAATTGTACCCTTGGAGATCTGCGTGGCAGTGGCATTAAGGGAGCTATTTATGTTGATGGCAC
>Ga0334900_1000328_pt1 | contig 74777 bp, 60 predicted proteins | sample GraSluR3_MG_2_FD_207231 | JGI IMG/M metagenome (GOLD analysis project Ga0334900, IMG submission 207231) | Sludge microbial communities from methane-producing bioreactor in Wageningen University, Netherlands - Granular Sludge_31_08-R3 | ecosystem: Engineered > Bioreactor > Anaerobic >... | reverse complement strand
GTTGAGGTATATTTTCCGGATTTCATTCTATAGAAATACATACCACTACCTACTGAACGACCGGTATTATCTTGACCCTTCCATACGATTTGATAGTTACCTGTTTTATAATTATCATTTACAAGGGTTTTAACTTTTTGACCCTTAATATTATAAATATCTATACTTACAGGACCATCATTTGATACTGAGAAACTGATTGTTGTCTCAGGATTAAATGGATTTGGATAGTTTGAATTTAATTTTGTAACTATAGGAGTTACAGGTATATCTGTTGTGGCTGTTCCACTACCTACCCATACATCATCAAGTTTCATATAGAACATATCTGTTACATTATAATGTCTAAAGGCTACATAGATTGTCTCTCCATGATAATCAGATAAGTCAACAATCTTTTCAACCCAATCACCACTACTTAATGTCTCATTAAAGACATTTGTAAAACTTGATACTTGAGTATCTGTTTCTGAAATCATTATTGCATAATGTTCATTTGGCCATTCAGGATCTTGTGCCGCAACGTAATATTTTAAGAACATACCTTGTCCGGCTCCCGGTGTTGGCAATTGAAGTGCAGGGGTTACTAACCAATTATCAGGAGTTAAAGCACCACCTGTACTTGTCCATGATGCACTTCCTGCACACGCTGTTCCACTATAAGGTGCATTTTCGGCAGTATAACGGAACCAGTCATTACCGTCGTTATCATTATCAATCATCGCCCACATAGCAGGAGGGAAACTTGTATTTTCAAAACCTTCTGACCATGGGAATGTATCTATTATAGGTTCACCTACAAAAACGTCTACTGAAATAGAACTTGATTCACCATCATCATAAATTGCTGTTACATTATAAGTATGTGTACCAACCGGTACATCTGTATCTGTATAAGTTAATGCTGTAATTGGCGTTTCTGTCAATAAGGTTTCACCTCGATACACCTTATAACCTATAAAATCACGTGTTTCTTCTCTGGTAATTGTTCTCATACTAAACATACTGTTACTATGAGCTGATGACCATTCTACAGGTGTATTAGCAAATCTTGGTATTACTGATTCCTTAACGGCAGGATTAAGTTCTGCATCTCTTGATGAGAATGTCAATACTTCTGTTGATGCTTCTGCATATCCCTTAATAATCCAGTTGTATGTCAAAGAGGAGGCAACTCCGGTAAGTGTAGTCCAAGCATTATTGAAATACATTATGTTTCCATATCCTTCATATACAGGACCGTCGTCACAACCTGCAGGAAATCCGTCAGGAGTATCAACATTGTAGCCAATCCATAATTCTTCGTCAATAGGAATGATTATTGGAGATGATAACTCAACTATTTTTAATTGTTCGGGAGTAATCCCTGTGACAGCTTGTTCATGAACTAATGTTCCCGGATTATATGGATTTGCAGAACCGCCTGTCCATATTTTGATAGTAAATTCAGCTGTTGCGTGATTAGGCATAAATGCTACTTGGGTAAGTTGAGCTCCGGCAATACCAAAATTGATTAATTGTTCAGGACTAAATCTTTGAGCAACAGCAAATTCTACTGCTGAATCTGTACCAATGGCATCTGAGAAGTTATCAATAACAGCATGAGTAAACCATGTATCGCCACCCGGTTCATCCCAACCAAGTACAACATTATTGCCATTAACTTGTGCTTCTAAATTGCTTGGAGGAAATAATAAATCTCCACTACCGGCAGGTGTCGCTTCAACAATGTTTGAAGGAACAGACTCTCCGGCAGGTTCAGTATAAACTGCAGTTACATAATAAGAATACGTAACTCCATTTTCAACGCCTTCATCAAGATAAGTAGTTGCTGTAATAGTTTCTGTAATTGCTTCACCATCTCTATAAACTTTATACCCTGCTAAATCTCGAGAAGGAGCATCCCAGTTTAAATCTACTGAACCGTCTCCTGATGTTGCAGTTAAATTTTGAGGAGCAGGAAATTCCGGAGTATCATAAGAAAAATCAGCTAAAAATCTTGCAGCGATATGACTACCAGTATTTCTTGATGAAATCAAACCAACAATATTAACAGTTTCAATTGGTATTGGTTCTCCAATATAATCTACATCATAAAAATTAGTTCTGAATGTATAAGAGGTATCTGCATCAATAATTAAATAATCATTTCCATTAGCAAAATTACCTTCAGCCTCAAAACTAATATTTGAAATTTTAACAAGTCTGGACTGATATAAGCTATCAGATTCAATTAACTGTGTAAGAGTTACATCTACTGGAATAATTTCATTTTCAATAGAACTCGCTTCTCCCGGATCTAAAGCGGGAACAAATTGTAACATTCCGTTATATATATTTAATTTTCCTGTAAGTCCGGAAATACCATCACCTATATTATATACTGTTTCAATTACAGCTGAGTTATCATCAATCATTACACCTGCAGTCTCGTCTTGAACATACTTCTGATGTCTGTATGATTGAGCAAAGGTTAAGAAAACTTCATTAGCTAAAGAATAAACAGTTTGATTGTCTGCATTTTGTTGTCTTAATTCAAGCATATTTTGGACAAAAACCGGGAAAACATAATCAACAGTTATTACTAAACTTGGCAAATGATTTGGTGCATAAGCAATTGCTTTAAGAGTTGTTGTTTCAGAAATCTCAAATTCTCCTGTATATAAAGTAGAATTATTATCAGGGTTACTACCATCTAAAGTGTAATATATTGAGGCACCTTCAGTAGAACAAGTAATCAAAACATTAAACGCTTCTAAACATATTCCGGCATTTGGACTAATAACAGGATCTGCTGTTAAATCAACATTAGAACCAACATATTCATGAGAGCCTAGATATTCAAAAGTATCTTCAGGATAAACAATCCATTCAGAATCAGAGGCATTTGTTCCGGTTTGTGCAAACCAATCCAGATTTCCTCTATCAATAGTTGGTTTACGGACTAAAGTATGATTAACAGTAGCACCTGTAGTTCCGGCAACTTCCCAAGAACTACCCGGGTCGGTTTGATATTCTCCAAAAACATCAATCAAGACATCGTTAAAAAATAAGCCAATAGCATCATCACCGTTATAATAAGTTACGTTAGAAGTTGTATCTCCTACAGCTACAATATCTTCTGCAGAAGCTGAATTGTAAATCACATATACGTCTTGAGAGGTTAGAGTACCTTCAAGGGCGAGTGTATTGCCCCAATCATTACCGTTTGAACCTAATTTTACTGCATATCCTTCAAGATTTACATCATAATCAAAAGGATTAAATATTTCAATAGCTTTATTATTTGATGAACCTTCTATATATTCTGAAAAGAAAAGATTCATTTCATTAGGCTGTTCAACTTGAATATCTTTACTTAAAATTACACCATTGTTACCAACCATAACGAGTTTACCGTCATTATATGAAAGGTCTCTAAGGCGAGTTGGGTTAAAAGTTAAGGAAGGAAATTCTTCATAATCCCAAGTCTCTCCTAAATCTTCTGATTTAAGAATTGCCCAATCAGTACCTTGATTTCCTGCAGTATTTGCATAAGCTGCAATCCAAAGAACACCATTATCATCTATGGTTATCTCACTTAAATCATCCAAAACTACACCTACATCAACCTGAGTCCAATCTGTTGCAGTTAAACCTCCATTGATAGTTTTATATATTGAACCATTAGCTTGAACCAAAAATCCGGTATTTTCATCAATAAACAATATATCCATTATATGAGCTGAACCAATAGTAACATTAGTCCAATTAGCACCTGAATCAATTGTTCTATATAGAGCTCCGCTTTTACCACCGGCAAAGCCTATAGCTTCATCAAAGAAATAACCGCTGTATAAGACTTCTGTTGTTGCAATCCCGATACTGTTTGTTAAAGTCCAATTAGCACCTGAATCTATTGATTTTGCATTATTACTTCCACTTAAAGCATAAACTACGCCTTCTCCGGCAAAAACAATATCATAAATAGTTTTTGTTGTAGGGAAATCAGGTATCAATACTGAGTCCCAGTCATCGCCACCATTAATAGTTCTAAATACTCTACCTGATGTACCTCCGGTAACAAAACCGATATTTTCATCTAAAAATCTTGTTACTGCTAAAGTTGAGCTTTCTGCATTAGGTAAATCAATTTTATTTTTTACTCCGTCAATAACTTTATAAAATTCAAATTTATTACCGCTTACAAAATAGGTATTTTCATCTTTGACAGTTGCACTATAATAATCATAAGAAGGAGTCACATTAGGATAATAGAATGTTTGACCTGAATCAGTTGATTTTAATACAGCTCCATAACTTGCTACAGCATATAAGTCACCATTTGTAGTAACACATACTCCTCTTACAGTATCGAAAAAGTTTAATACTCTAGTTGTTCCTGTAGTTGAGCCGGATAAAACTTCAAAAATAGTACCGCTGCCACCAACTCCTATAATATCTCCGTTATTTAAAATAACAGATTCATAACAATATTCAGTTGTATTTTCTCCGGTAAAAGTAATAAGATTAAATGTCATTCCATTATCAGTACTAATAGCCATAGTACCGTTTTGACCTGAAATAACAAATATATTGTCTTTGTGTATCACTTTATTAAGATGATTATCAGTTGTTAATCCTGTTTGATATGAACTCCAAGTTACACCAAAATCTGTAGTTTTTAAAATAGTTCCACTGCCACCAACAGCAAAGCCAATACCATCTGCTCGAACATAAACGTGATTTAAGCTTGTTGTGGTATTACTTGTTTGTTGTAACCAGGTTACGCCATGATCAGAGGAATACATAATTATTCCTGAGGCACCGGCAGCCCACATTTTACCATCACTTAGATAATGCACAGAACTAATAGTCCCGGTTCCAAATGCAGTAGAAACATCTGTTGGTTGACTCCATGTCTGACCACCATCAGTAGTAACCATAAAAAGTCCCGAACGAGCCGCTAAAGCACCATGAGTTGCTGAAATAAAACTAACGTCTTCAACATGACGATAAATACCCGCTGTAGCATTAAATGCAGGGGTTTCAACAAAAGACCAAGTCTGTCCGTTATCAACTGATTTACCGACAGCACCGCTTGTTCCGGTTACCCAAATAGTATTTGCATCAGGACTAGTTACTGACAATAAATTAGCAGGGAAATTTGCTTGTGAAACTAAATCCCATTCAGCAAACAAGCTAAATGATAACAACATTACAAAAGATAGTAAAAAATACCTTTTCATACATTTCCTCTCTTCCTTTTGATTTAAATTTGATAAATTATCAAATATTTTCACTCTATAAGTATCTATAATAACCATAATACATATTTTAAAAAAAAATGCAAGAAAAAAATATTTTTTTTAAATAGTTATTCATATCGCTTACTTTATCAATAAATTAGATTTACTAATTTGAACATATTAATCACTTTTTATTAAATACTTATGTATCAATAAACTCAACTCACTCATTTCAAAAGGCTTAGGTAAGTTATCCGTAAATCCGTAATCTTGAGGATTAATTACTGCCGGATCGCCTGTATAACCACTGGCAACAAAAACCGGAATATCTTGATTGATTTTTCTTATTTCCTGAATAGTATCTTTACCTCCCAAACTTCCCGGTATGGTTAAGTCTAATATTATTGCATCAATTTCGTCATTCTTTTCATTTAAGGATTTAAAGATATCTAACATCTCATATCCGTTAGTGGTTAAAATTACTTTATAACCTAAAGCTTCAAGCATATACTTATATGTATCTCTGACAAGTTCTTCGTCATCCATCACAATTATCTTACCCGAACCAAGCTGATAAACATTACCTGAATATTCTTCTTCAATAACTTGCTTTTCAGATGCAGGCAAATAAATAGTCATCAAAGTATAGACATCAAGTTCAGACTCAGCAAAAATATAACCATTATGTTTATTAATAATTGAATGGCTTATTGATAATCCAAGTCCATGCCTTTTTAATTTAGTAGTAAAGAATGGATCAAAAATATTGTTAATTATATTTTTAGGAATCCCTTTACCATAATCCTTAATTTTAACTCTCAAATAATCACCCGGTTTTATTCTATTAATATTTTTATCATCAATAGATATATTTTCAACGATAACATCAATAACTCCAGCCGAAGGCATAGCTTGAATTGAATTAAGTATCACATTATCAATTACCTGAGTTATTTGACCTTTGTCAATATCTACAAGGTAAGGTTCAGTTTGAAGGAAATAATTAACATTAATATCAGTTTCGCTTACAGCAAAACTTATTGAATCTTGTAAAAATTCTACAAAGTTAACTGTTTCTTTTATAGGTACACCCCCCTCAGAAAATGTGATTAACTGTTGAGTTAAGGATTTAGCTCTTTTAATAGAAGTCGATGCTTGACTTAAAAAATATGATACTTTTTCATTATCTGTTTGTAAAACGGCCAATTCTATAAAACCATAAATACTTGCCAGAAGATTATTAAAATCATGTGCGATTCCTCCTGCCAAAATACCTATAGACTCAATTTTTTGAGTATTATGAACAACTTGCAAAAGCCTTTGTTTTTCTGTTATATCTCTAAAAACTAATATAGCTCCTATGACTTCATTTTGATTATTTTTTATAGGAGCAGAAATATCTGATACAATCATTTCTCTATTATCTTTACTAATTAAGATTGTATTATTAGATAATTCTCCAATTTTCTTAGTCTTTAATGCAATTTCTACAGGATTAGCTTTTTTATTCCCTTCATCATCATCTTTAATAATAAATACTTCTTCTACGGGGATATGTTGTGCTTCTTCATTTAACCAGCCGGTTAATTGTTCAGCTATTGGATTCATAGAAATAATATTACCTGCTACATCAGTAGTTATAACTCCATCTCCGATACTTTTTAATGTTACAGCCAATCTTTCCTTTTCAGTATTCAAAATATTCTGATAATTTTCTTTAACTTGTATCTCATTTTTAAGATTGATAAATGCTGATTGTAACTGATCACTCATCTTATCAAATTCATAAGCTAAACTATTTATTTCTAAAAGCCAACTATTAGTATTAACTTTAATCCATTTACCGGAAATTATTTGTTTAGTATTTTCTGATAAATTTTTAATTGGCTTTGCTATATGACCTGAAAGATAAACAGCAATAAATATTGATAGTAATAAAAAAATAAAAATAATTAAAAGTGTATTTATATTGCTTCTGGAAATCTCTGCCATAAAATCTTTTTTAGGAATTACTGTAAGAATCAGCCAGTCAATTTTCTCATAAGGGCTAAATGAAGTTATTAATAAATAATGTGTTTCACTTTTATATTCAAAAACTTTAGTCATAGCACCATTAATCTTAAAATCACTATGTAAATATTCAGAAGATATTTCAGCAATTTTCTTTAATAAATGAGATTCGGTATTAAAGATACTACTTCTTGTATAACTTTCTGTATTTTCATCTTTAGTAAATAGGCTTATATCTTTAGAGCCTGCAATAAGTTTTCCTGATCTTTCAATAATAAAACTTTCTCCTGACTTACCAATATCTAAACTTTTTAAATATTTACTGATATATGATAAAAATAAATCTGTGGACATCACTCCTAATAGTTCTTTTTTCTCATTATAAACCGGATATGAAGATGATATCGCAATATCTTGTCCGGTAAACAAAACATAAATATCACTCCAAAACAAATCTTTCGTTTCAATTGCACCGATAAACCAAGGTCTTGTTCGTGCATCAAAATTAGGTGATTGAGAAATTAGTTCTACTCGATTACCTAGATCATCAATTTTATACTTCGCAAAGTTACCCTTTGAAAAATTATCGGTAATGATATGATATAAAGATTCTCCATTATTTTCTCTACCGGCATTTGCAATCCCACCTTTAATATTACCAAAATAAACACTATTTACATTTGGATAGATTTTGATTTGGTCTGTAAAATGTTTTACAAATTGTTCTTGTTTATTGATATCTAACAACTCATTTTTTAAGTTATTTGCATTGCTTTTATTAATAACAACCGGGCATCTAAAATAGGCATTTAATTCCGTTTCAATTCGTTTATTGATCTCAACTTTAAGATCATATACAATTTTATTAATTGCTTTTGTACTATTCAAATATGATAAAAATAGGACGCCAATCCCAACAAATAAAATTTGAACAACAAAAGTACTAAGAATTACAGTTTTTATCGGTAATTTAAATTTTATCTTCATATAATCTCCTGTCACTTAAAATAGTATATATTTTTTTTATAACATAGTCAAGAGTTATTTTTTAAATATTCATACACATAACTTACTAGCGACCTCCAAGATGGAAAAAAGCATCCTGGAGGTCTCCTGCCTTTTAATAGAATTTTGTTTACTCAAAAACCGGTTAACATACTAATCATCAAATAAATAATCAATTATCTATTTCAACATTCTATTTATATCCATAAATCAATTTTTAAATTCACACAATAATTATGAAAAAACTGATTAAGTTATTTTTTTATTGTTTATGACAATATTTTTAAACAAAATACTTCTTAAACTCTCCATCTACAATATATCGCTATAATCCTCTATTAAACAATTAATTAACATACTCACCATAATAATTAATGAGACTGTTGAAATAATTTCAATTATAATTCTACAAGCTTCCAGCTTGTAGTTTCATAAAATATTGAATACCTATCATTTAAGGTTTTTTAGTGCAAGCAAGGATGCTCACACAACAACATTATTAAACAGCCTTTTAATATTTACAATTTGAAAAATTCATAAATATCATTGACAAATTTATTAGTAGATAATATTTTAACTTGTAATAAAATTAAAATTGGAGGCATTATGGAAGTAAAAAGTCAAATTATGGATCAAGCATCTATAGAAAGAGCTTTAAAAAGAATGGCTCATGAAATTATCGAACAAAATAAAGGTTTAGAAGATTTATATCTTGTAGGAATCAGAACCAGAGGTGTGCCGGTTGCAGAAAGAATAGCAGAATATCTACAAGAAATAGAAGGTTGTAAAATACCTGTAGGCATACTTGATATCACTCTATACAGAGATGACTTAACTACCATCTCGCATCAACCTGTTATTAAAGGCTCAAAAATTGACTTTGAAATTGACAACAAAAAAATTATACTATTTGATGATGTACTCTATACCGGGAGAACAGTTCGTGCAGCAATAGATGCCCTACTTGATTTTGGAAGACCAAAACAGATTCAACTTTGTGTACTTATTGACAGAGGTCATCGTGAATTACCAATAAAAGCAGATTATGTAGGCAAGAATGTTCCAACATCTTCAGATGAAATTATAAAAGTTACTTTTAAAGAAACCGACAACGAAGATAATGTATTCATAATGGTCAAGAAATAGAGTTTTCTATGAATTTCTACAACAAATACTTAGACATAGTAAAAAAAAATAATTCCTATGTTTGTGTCGGGCTTGATACTGATATTAAAAAAATACCACAATGCCTAAAATCAGCTGATAACCCAATGTTAGAATTCAATAAACAAATAATTGATGCCACAAAAGACTATGTAGCAGCGTATAAACCAAACTTTGCTTTTTATATATCAGAAGGAATTACAGGAATCAAAACTCTAAAAGAAACTATCGCATATATACCTTCACATATCCCTGTCATAATCGACATAAAAGCAGGCGATATAGGCAATACTATGGAACAATACGCAAAATCAATGTTTTGTGATTTTAAATGCGATGCCATAACTATTAACCCTCTTATGGGAGCTGATGTTTTTGACGCTTGTTTCAAAATTAAGGATGCTTATGTTTTTGCCTTAGCCCTTACTTCAAACCCTTCTGCGAAGGATTTTTTTAAACATCACGAACTATCAGATAAGATTGCAACTACTATAAATTCATACGGAGTTATTAAAACAGGCGCTGTTGTCGGTGCTACACAAACACAAGACCTCACAAATATGAGAAATTTAATGCCTGAAACAATTTTCTTAATCCCCGGAGTTGGAGCTCAAGGAGGTGATTTAGAAAAGGTTGTTCAATTAGCAAAACATAATACACAAAACCCAAATTTCTTAATAAATTCTTCAAGAGGAATTATATATGCAAATAATTGTCAAACTGAAGAATTTGCCCAAAAAGCCCAAGAAGCCTGTTTAAATCTCAAAAATCAAATCAATAAATTACTTTTAACTTAATTATGTAAACTCAGGCAAACCCTGAGTTTATTTTGTTTTTATAATGAAATCTAAAGTATCTTATTTAAACATAATAATCCCTTGTTTATTTTTATTAATCTTATTTTATTTACCGATATCTTTAGTTTTAATAAAGTCTCTCACCTTAGGAAAAGAAATCTCTTTACAGGCGATAATTGATGTTATAAAAAACCCCCTTCATCAAGGCGTTATCTTATTTACCATAAAACAAGCTTTTTATAGTGCAATAGCTACAATTATCTTAAGTTTACCATTAGCTTGGATTTTTGGTAAATATAATTTCATCGGAAAACAATTACTAAAATCATTTTTTTTAGTACCTTTTATATTGCCGGGAATTACTGTAGCCTTAGGGTTTATTCTATTTTACGGAAATTCAGGCTTCTTAAATCAATTTTTAAATAATTTTGGATTCAAACTAAGAATATTGTACTCTTTTAAAGCCATAATAATGGCTCATATCTTTTATAATATACCTATTGCAATAAGAATAATCAGCAATACAATAGAAAAATTTAACATAAAGCTGATTCACGCTGCAAAATCTCTTGGAGCTAATGATTTACAAGTTTTTTTTAAAATTTATTTACCTTGTTTAATCCCTTCCATAATAAATGCCTTTATTCTCATCTTTATCTATTGTTTTATGACGTTTGGAATTGTGCTCATACTCGGAGATGTCGCTTTCACTACCATTGAAGTGGATATTTTCATACTAATCAGACAACAATTAAACTACAAAACCGGAATGGCTTTGGGCTTTGTCCAAATCATTATCTCACTCTTATTCCTAACAATTTCAAGATACTTTCAAATTAAATCAGAATATTTCCAAAGCTTTATCTTAGAAGAAAAAAACAATCCACCTTCTTTTAATTTTATGTCATCTACACAAAATAAATTAAAAAAAATTCTTGAAAGCTCTTACTTTATTATAGCATTAATATTTATACTCGCACCTATTATATCCGTATTTTTTTTCTTTATTAATAATCTTTTTAATTATCAGTCATTTGTTCAACATTTTAACTTATTTACTTATGATCCAATCATTGGAACAAACAAATTAAGTGCTATTACCAATAGCTTAATTATTGGATTATGCAGTTCATTCATAACTGTCATCTTAGCTTTATTACTCAGCTTTGGAATATATAATAAAAAATATAAATATTTAGAATTATTTGCAGTCTTGCCTATGGGTATCTCAAGCGTTACCTTTGGATTAGGTTTCCTATTATTACTTAATTATATAAACATAAGCAGATATTTACTATTAATCTTTGCACATTCTGTAATTTGTTTCCCACTAGTATTTAAGATAATTTACGAAGGTGTTATACAATTAAAAAGAAATTATCTCTCTGCAGCGAAAATATTAGGGGCAAATTCAATTCAAGTATTTACAAAGATAACCTTACCTTTAATGAGAAATAATTTGTTCAACGCTTTAATGCTATCTTTTGCAATCTCACTCGGAGAATTTGGAGCTGCATCTATCTTACAAAGAAACTTCGTAACTATACCAATCGCTATCTATCGTCATATCTCAGCAAGAGACTTTATCTCTGCTACAGGAATGTCATTAATACTAATACTAACAGCAATAATTGTTTTTTATGCCTCCGAACACTTAAAGTCTATACTTCAAAAAAAAGCATAAGCGGACTTAAATCTTTACCCAGTTAAATCAAATGTATGCAGTGCAAACCGCAAAAGACACTAAGAGATTGGGCCACCGATGAAACACCGATATTTTTGTCTTGAAGAGCGTAAGTGTAACAATCTATGTTCTGCGAGCATCCCTGCTTGCAGGAATGTAATTTAAATTCTTAGCCACGTGTTTTAACCTGTAAGATAAATATTTTGGGACTGTCCAATAAAGTGTGTCTGACTTGACAAAAAATCGAGAACCTCCAATTTGATTATAACACATAAATAAAAGGAGGTCCTCATGGATTTTACCCGGTATCAATTAGAAAAAATACTGGATTCAGCCATTAATAATAATGGCATAAACACATTATTTGAAATCATGTTAAATTGTCTAATGAAATTTGAAAGAAAACACTTTTTAGAAAAAGAATCAAAAGAAAAGAACAAAGCAAATGGATTTAGGTATATTTCAGGGATTGGTCTTAATAAATCGTTAAAGCTTGCAATACCAAGAGATAGGTTGGGATTTTTTTATCCCTTAATATTAGGATTAGTAAAAAATCAAGAAGAAGAATTATCAAAATTAGCATATAATCTTTATGCTAAAGGTTTATCAGTAAGAGATGTCAGCGATGTATTTAATGATCTTTATGGTAATTCATATAGCAAATCAACCATCAGTCGAATGAATCAAGAATTTTTGGAAGAAGCAGAACAATGGAGAAACAGAATTTTAGAAAAAGAATATCCAATTCTAATCATAGACGCATTACACTCCAATGTTAGAAGAAATAATAGTATTGAAACGGAAGCCAGTTATATTGTCATGGCACTTCGTAAAGACTTAACTCGTGATATAATTGCAATTGAACATATACCAACTGAAAGTGCATCAGGATGGGAACAATTATTACTAAGTTTAAAAAAACGAGGCTTAGAAAAAGTGAACTTAATTATAGCCGATGGTTTAACCGGACTTGACCAAGTGATTGGAAAAGTATTTAAAAATGCATTATTTCAAAAATGTGTTGTGCATTTAAAAAGAAATATGTTAAATCTTGTAAGATATACAGATAGAGAAAAATTAGCTGAAGATTTAAGTAAGGTTTTTGTGGTTGGCGACCCCTCATATACTAAAGAACAAGCCATTAAAAATTTTAATGAAACAATGAATAAATGGGGTCAATATTCTTCTTATTTTAAGAATGTTCTAAAAAATGTAAACATCATAAATTATCTGACTTACTTAGAATTTGATCATAGAATTCATAATATGATATATACAACAAACCGGATTGAAAGCCTAAATAAGCAATTCAGAAAGGCTTTAAAAATCAGAAATTCTATGCCAAGTGAAGAATCAATAGCTACTTTTATTGACAAAAGTAGCTATTGATAAGGTTAATAGATATAATAATTACGCAATATACAATTTTAGATTTGACAAAAAACTATTTGAATTTAATTAGTAACACATAGAGTGATTTGAAATCTTTCTGGAGGTCTCAGACACACTTTATTGGACAGTCCCTCAAATGCGCATCAAAACAAAGTTTTCCTAACATCTAAAAAAATTCATATAATTTTCACGGACCGTCAAAATTGAAGTCATTATTAATTAGAAATATATTATTGTCAAGCAAAAAAATATTTTTAAAAAAAACTGCTTCTATGTCTAAAAAACTGTTTTATGTCCAACTATATAATATAGAGACTGTCTCGATTGTATACAATCTATAAAATTCAGCCTATTCTAAACAAAGTAAAAAAAGAGGCAAACAAAAAAGTCTGCCTCTTTTAAATTAATTATATTTATAATTCGTTTTCTTCAGCTTCACGAGCAAGTTTTTCTTTATGTTGGATAATATCAGGATGCATACCTGCTTCTTTACTAACTGCTTTAACGGGACAAACATCAAGACAATTACCACATTTAACACATTCAAGTTGATTAATTGTATATTTTTCTTCTCTCGATCCGGTAATACATGATGTAGGACATCTACGAGCACAAAGAGAACAACCAATACATTTATCTTTATCAATATTAAAATTAATCAAGTCTAAACAAACTCTTGTAGGACAAGATTTTTCGTTGATATGAGCTTCATATTCATGTCTGAAATATCTTATAGTTGATAAAACAGGATTTGGTGCAGTTTGACCCAAACCACATAATGAAAGCTGTTTGATGGAATTTCCAAGAACTTCAAGCTCTTCAATATCTCCCGGTTTTCCTTCACCCTTTGTAATTTTATCTAAAATAGCATACATTTGTTTTAAACCAATTCTACAAGGAGCACATTTTCCACAAGACTCATCAACAGAGAAATCAAGGAAGAATTTCGCAATGTTTACCATACAATTAGTATCATTCATAACAATGACACCACCGGAACCCATCATTGCACCTTTTTCAAGAAGGTTTTCATAATCTATTTTTACATCAAGATGATCATTAGTTAAACAACCACCGGAAGGTCCACCAAGTTGAACAGCTTTAAATTTATGATCACCAACAATACCACCACCAACATCAAAGATTAACTCTTTAAGTGAAATACCCATAGGTACTTCTACTAAACCTGTATTAGCAATATCTCCGGTTAATGCAAAAACTTTAGTTCCTTTTGATTTTTCTGTTCCCATAGATGCAAACCATTCAGCACCTTTTTGAAAAATAGTAGGAACGTTAGCTAATGTTTCTACATTATTTACTAAGGTTGGTTTTTCCCAAACACCGGAATTAGCAGGATATGGAGGCTTAGGAGAAGGCTGTCCTCTTTTACCCTCAATTGATGCGATTAAAGCAGTTTCTTCACCACAAACAAAAGCACCTGCACCGGTTCTTACTTCAATATCAAAACAAAAGTCCGTGCCAAATATATTTTCACCAAGTAAAGCATTCGCCTTAAGATCAACAATAGCTTTTTTAATACGTTTTATAGCAAGAGGATATTCTGCTCTAATATAAAAGAATCCTTTAGAAGCACCGGTAGCACATGCAGCAAGCATCATTCCTTCGATAACTCTATGAGGATCTCCTTCAAGTAAAGACCTATCCATAAATGCTCCCGGATCTCCTTCATCTGCATTACAAACTATGTATTTTGGAGAACCTTCTGCTTTACGAACAAAATCCCATTTCATTCCTGTAGGGAAACCTGCTCCACCACGACCACGTAAACCTGATTTTTTAATTACATTAACGACTTCTTCTTGAGTCATATTTGTCATTGCATTACCTAAAGCTTCATATCCGCCCAAAGCAATGTATTCATCAAGACTTTCAGGATCAAGATATCCACAATTTTTTAAAGCAACCTTAACTTGTTTCTGATAAAAAGGAATATCATCTTTAACAGTTACGGGAACTTCTTTATCTTGTTCCATTAATCTCTTAACAGGACGACCTTTTAAAAAGTGTTCAACAACAATTTCTTGAACATCTTCTACAGTCACTTTTTTATAAAATATTCCTTCAGGGTAAATCATCATAACAGGACCAAAATCACAAGGACCCATACATCCTGTCTCTATTATATTTACTTCATCAGAAATATTATTTTCTTTCAATAACTCAATAAATTTCTCTTTAATCTTAAGTGAACCGGCTGAAATACATCCTGATCCACAGCAAATTAAGAGATCTATACGCTTTGTTGGCATTTAAATTACCCTCCTATTCTTCTGTAGCAATCACATATTCAGCAACGGGATTTCCATTGATTAAGTGTTCAGCAACTACTTTTTTAGCTTTTTCTACATTCATATTTCCGTAAGTAACACGTTTTTTACCGTCTTCAACTACATCAACAACAGGTTCCATAGAAGAGAATCCTTTTTCACCGGTTTGTGTAACTAAGACATCATTTAATCCTTTTGCAGCAATTTCATCAAGGAATGTTTTCATAACATCTCTTGCTCCCATAGCAATACCGGAAGTTCCCATTCCGACAATTACTTTTACACGTACATTACTATTGCGTAATTTCATATCAGCTTGAGCTTTTTCACGGATTTTTTTAAGATCTGCTAAAGTTTTCATTAGACTTCCTCCAACTTTGTATTTTTTATTCCGTCATTAAAAATTTGAAAAAGAAATTGAGTAACATCAGGATAATTAATCGGGATATCACCAAGCTCTTCTTTAATCGATGGGGTACTTAATTCAAATATTAAAGCATCCCCATTTATTTGATTTCGATAAAATCTAATATCAAAATCAGTTTCAGGATGACCAATTATACACGTAACTACAGTATCAGCGACTTTACCCAATGGCATTCGGTCAATATGATGATACTGAAATTCAGCATGTAATGAGGTACCTTGATTGACTTGTGAAGTCATCAAAAAGCTTCCGTTACACCATTCAGCGTTTTGCTTAAAAAGTGGAATGCCCAAACCAACTTTTTTCTGGCGTTCGCTTTTTGAAGTATAAAATGGATTTTGTGCATTAGCGAGAGTTTTTTCATCCATTCCACAGCCATTATCGATAATATCAAAGATGATTTTATCAGAAAATTCATCAATACCTACATTGATAGCAATATTTGTAGAACCTGCACGAACAGAATTTTCTACAATATCCATCAAATGTAAAGACAAATCTTGCATAATTTATACATTCTCACGATATTTTTTTAAAACTTCGTTCAATTTATCTCTTGAATCAACTCTACCGTAAGTTTCTTCATCAATAACAAAAACAGGTGCAAGCGAGCAAGCTCCAACGCATCTTACTGCACTTAAGGTAAACAATCCGTCTTTAGTAGTTTCACCAATCTTAATTCCTAATTCATCTGAAAGCATTTGTAATATTTTTGGTGCACCTTTAACAAAACAAGCTGTTCCTGTACATACATTTATCATATGTTTACCACGAGGTTTCATTGAAAAGAAGTTATAAAAAGTAACAACGCCGTAAACTTGACTTACAGGTACATCAAGTTTATCAGCAATAAATTGCTGAACTTCGACAGGAAGATAACCAAATATCTCTTGAGCTCTGTGTAAAATTTCAATAAGTGGGTTGGTTAAAGATTTTTTTTCTTCAATAACCTTTTTTAATTCTTCATATTGGGCATTTGTGTCTTTTGCGACAGTGTTTGTCATGTTTCCTCCAGAATTTATTTCTATGATTTTAATAGTCTTCCGTTTAAGCCTTTAGTGGCTAACTCTATTTCTTTTACTGACCTGTCTTTTATAAAAAATTCTGTTGTTCCTAAAGCTATATCTTGAGGATAATGAGCATCAGAATTTCTTAACAGAGCATATTTTAAAAAGTATGGGAATTTTGTAAACAAATTTTCTTTATCACATTTTGCAGTTATCCCAATTGCTGAAAAATCAAGCACTTCCGGGATAAAACCAAGTTGAGCAGTTATACTATATGACATTGCATCTTCATGAGCAGGGAAGCAAAATCCGTCAAAAATGCGTATTTTTTCAACAGTTTCTTCAAGAGACCAAACTGATGAGTTTATTAATGCTCTATTTTCAAAACCTAAAAGATTTTCATTCTCATCAATCAAAACTTGATCTCCAAAAAAATCCGGATCGTTTTCTAAAGGAAGTAATGATAAATAACATTGCCTGTCAAATTTTTTTGCTTTCTCGTAATCATCAAACAATGCTATAATATGTACTTCTTCATTTGTTTGAACCTCAATACCGGGGAAACATTTAATGTTAAATTTATCAGCCTGAGCTTTATAAGCTTGGAAATTTGCCATACTATTATGATCTGTTATAGCAAACATATCAACCTTCTTCTCAAGTAGTTTTTCAATAACTACTGACGGAGACATACTCAAATCTCCACAAGGAGACAAAACAGAATGTATATGTAAATCTGCTTTGTACCATTTTAATTCACACATATTTATTTTCGAAAAAGAGTATATAATATTCCGGCAGTTTCAAAGGTAGTTTTACTTGTAGTAATCAAGCAAATATCTTCATCATTTGCTTTTTTAATAACTTGTTCATCAGGGACTACATTGCATGCAAAACAAATTGCAGGCATACCGGCTAATGATGCAACAGCTACAACATTTAGATGTCTCATAATAGTTATCCAAATCTGATTATCTCTGGCGTTGCCCATTACATCGCTTAATAAATCTGAAACATAGGCCCCGGAAATTTCAATATCTTCATAGTCTTCAACAGTTGAAATAACCTTAGCATCAACTGCTGTAATAAAATCTTTTAATAAAACACTCATTCTTACTCCAAATCTTCTTTATTTTTACATAAGATTAGGCAATCTTCTAATTTTGCATTACCTTGTACTATGTCTTCTGCCAAAGATTTACAAGATGGTGAACCACACGCTCCACAATCAAACCCGGGCAAAATCTTTAATAACTCTTGAATTTTTTTCATTTTATAAATTGCTTGTTTAATATCCTTATCAAGCTCCATCATTGAACGTGGTTCTAAAGGCATAACATCAAAAATACCTTCAAGATAACAAGAATATAAACTATCTAATTCATAATCTTCATTTTTTGAATACTTAATTAAGTTATTTATTTTACTCCTGGCGATGAAAGCATTTTCAACATTAAAGTTACCACCGACACAACCATTAGTACAACTTCTTAAAACAATATAATCATATTGATCCAATAAATGATTTTCAACTTTATGTAAGATATCAATTACGTTTTCGATACCGCTAACAGCAAGAGTACGAATCTTTTCAGTCCCCACGTAATCAGCTTCAAGCCCGGACAAAGCTCTGACTAAACCACGAGGGTGAGTCTTAATTTTTATATCCATTTCTTTGATTTTATGAAGGTGATTGCCTATTTGATTATATATATCTTTGATAGCTATTGCACCATCTTGCATTCTTTTATATGCTCCCTCAGGTTGATGAACAGCCGTTACTTGAGCAATACAAGGAACTATCAAAAAAATCCCAATATCATTTTCAGGTATCTTTTTTTCTCTTTGTATTAAGTCTCTGTAATACATTGACAATACGCTCATAGGGGCTTCAATATGGAAAAGGTTTGGAAGCAAAGAAGGAAATCTTAACTGTAAAAGTCTAACTACAGCCGGGCAATTACTTGATAAAATTGGTCTTGAATTTTGATGACTAGCAATATAATGTTGTTTAATTCTTGTCATCATTTCAGAAACGGCTGATTCTTCAATAACTTCATCAAAACCTACTTCATACAGTCCTTTTAAAGTCGTCTCATAATCAATATCTTCAGAAAACTGACCTGCATAAGAAGCAGAAACAATTGCAACTTTATAAGGGAAAGGTTGGATTATTGATAAAGGATCTGAAATAGGTTCAATTGCATTATACGGGCAAACATTAATACATTTACCACAATCTATACAACGAGTCTCATCTAAACATATTTTTGATTCTCTTACTCTTAATGCCTCTGTTGGGCATATTTTTACGCACTTTGTGCATCCTTTACACAGGTCAGTGTTTACACGAACTGCGTGAAAATATTTTTTCTCTTCCATAATTTACTTTCACATTCTATAAACTAAAAAAATATTAATAATTCTAATTCGGTATGATCATTATATTCAGAAACTATTTTCATATAATCACTATTCTTTTTAATATTTGGTAATCCTAAACCGGCTCCAAAACCCATTTCTCTGACTAAATCATCTGCTGTCGAAAAACCGGGCTCTAATGCTTTTTCTAAATCCTTAATCCCGTTGCCAATATCAATAAAAAATAATTGCACTAAATCAGAGAAAAGATTACAGACTATCTTACCACCTTGTGAATGTGCAGTTATATTTATCTCTGCTTCGTATGAAGCTACGGCAACTCTTCTTAATACTTCAGTAGAAACTCCCAATTTTTTTAACAATAATTTAATATCTGAAGATGCCTTACCGGAATTGACAAAATCTTTTTTATTCACTTCATAATCTATCGACATCTCAGGTTCGGGCGGATTATCCAAAAATTGTTTAATTGTAGATTCTTTTTCAGGCTTTATTGATTCATAAATTGCCATATTAAATTTTACAACTCCTTAAGCCTGAATTATATAATACACCTGCTGATTTATAAAGAGTAAACTTTGTAGAAATTAAAGGTAAATCTCTCTCATTAGCCATTTCAATTAAATCCTCTGATGGCATTTTACCTCTGACAAAAACTATACCCATAACATCAATCATATCTGATAACCTAATAACTTGAGGATTAGTTAAACCGGTTAACAATAAGGTTGCTTCTTTTGTACACATTAAAATATCACTGATTAAATCTGATCCAAAGGCACAAGATATCTCTCTATCCAAATGCTCTTCATTAGTAAGCAATTCTGCTTCAAGCATTTCTACAATTTCTTTTAATTTCATCTTATCCTCACTTATTAATAATAGTATTTTTAATTTATTTATATTTAAAGGCAAAAAAAGTCAAGATAAAAATTAGTATTTTTTATTTATACTTATCATCTATCTAAATACCTCTCATCTAATACTATCTGAAAGCTTTTAAAGCTTGTTAAATAATACCTGTATTATACTAACTTCCAACTTATATAAAGATTATTGATTGATATTCTTACAGTTAAGAAGTTTATAGTGATAGCAAGGATGCTAGCACAAAAAGATTATTCAACAGCTTAAAAAGTTTAACATATTAAGCAAAAATACAATTAACCTCGAGATTCCTTGCAAAAGCAATGTATAAATAATGCATTACTATGCTAATTTCTTACTAAAAACATTTGATTATGCTAATAAGATAAATAATATCGTATTAATGATACCTATTACAGTAAAAAAAGCAAGGTTAAAGTAAAGTAAATATTTGTATACATACTCATCAAACAACTCTTTTAATTTATAGATGTCCAACTTAAGATCTAATAATAAAATCTGTTTTTCTGCCTGATGGTCTCTTAATAACTTAGGGATAATAGTTCTTGTAAGCTTATAAATCAACATCCAAACTAAATCAGCCATTAAATATTCAATTTTGGTTTTAAGAAAATCAGGCATCCAATTTCGACTCATAAAATTTTTTACATAAGGATAGATCTCATCAAAAATCTTATTTTCAAAATCTGTTAAAAAATTTTTTTCAAAATACTCACTATGAACATATTTATTATACTCATAAAGTTTTCCACTTAAATAAGTTATTAAAAGTTTTTTCTTACGATGTAACAAACCCGGAGTAAAAGGAACTTGATATTTTCCTAAAAAATAAAGTTTCTTAGGAAAAAAAAAGAAAGCATTAAAACAATAGCTTAATAAATAACCGAGACCAATATTTACGGTTAATATTATTAAGGCTTTTATTATAAAAAACAATACATCCATATAATCAGCCTTTCTTTAAGTTAAAAACTTCTACCGGCTCCACCGCCACCGGAAGAACCACCACCAAAACCACCAAATCCGCCAAATCCACCGGATCCTCCTCCAAAACCACCTGAACCTCTCGGACCTCTACCGCTAAAGATCAACAGCCATATCAAAATCCGACCTTTAGTAATTATCATTAAAAAGATAAAAACTAACAACACTATAATACTTTGCAGTGGAGAAACTTCTCTACTTTCAGTTCTTTCTTGATAGTTAGTTTGACCGGTTATAGTAACATTCTTTTCTTTTGCAATATGCATACTAAATCTTGCTACAGATTGAGTTATTGCATCAGAAAAATCATTAGATCTCAAAAAAGGATAAACATATTGATCAATAATTTGACCCGTTTTACCATCAGTTAAATAACCTTCAGAGCCATAGCCTACTTCAACTTTAAATTCACGATCTTTTGTAGCAAGTAATATTAAAACACCTTCATCGCTTTGATTTCCTACTCCCCATTCTCTATAAAGCTCGTTAGCATACAAATCTCTATCTAAGCCTTGTAAGTCATTTACAATAGCTACCGCAATTTGAACTCCTGTTTTTTTATCTAACTCAATAACTAAATTTTCTAATTTTCTTTTCAGAGTATTATCCAAAACTGTTGTATAATCATTAATATAGCTTGTTGGTTTAGGATAATTAACTGCTTTTAGAGAAAAACAATATATAATAATCAACAACAATAATGATATTTTTTTATACTTCATCTAACAAATGTCCCATCTTATTTTTTTTAGTTTTTAAATATTCTTGGTTTGATTTATTGGGAGTAATCTCAATATTTACTCTTTCTGAAATTGACAAGCCATAACCTTCAAGTCCAATTATCTTTTTAGGATTATTTGTTAATAGTCTAATTGAGCTAAGCCCTAAATCATGAAGCATTTGAGCTCCTATACCATAATCTCTTAAATCATCAGCAAACCCTAATTCTATATTTGCTTGCACTGTATCTCGTCCATGATCTTGCAAGTGATAAGCCTTTATTTTATTTGGTAAACCTATACCTCTACCCTCTTGTTTCATATACAAAATCACTCCACAACCTTCTTCGGCAATTTTTTTAAAAGAATATTCAAGTTGTTGACCACAATCACATCTAAGGCTATGTAAAGCATCACCGGTCAAGCATTCAGAATGTACTCTTACTAAGACATTGTTCTTGTTTTGAACATCACCTTTAATAATAGCTAAATGATACTCTTGCGATACTTTACTTTGATATACTCTAATCTTAAAATCACCAAATTTTGTCGGTAAATTTGCTTCGGAATCAATAAATATCAATTTATCTGTTTTTATCCGATATGAAATCAAATCTTTAATCGTGATGATTTTAAGATTATATTTATCAGCAAAAACTTTTAAATCATCAAGTCGTGCCATTGAGCCATTCTCATTAATTATCTCACAAATTGCTCCTGCAGGTTCAAGTCCGGCTAAAATAGTTAAATCCACAGCCGCCTCGGTATGACCGGCTCTCTTTAACACTCCTCCGTTTTCTGCAATCAACGGGAAAATATGCCCGGGTTTAACAAAATCATCTGCAGTTGAATCTACAGCTGATAGTTTTCTAGTAGTCAAAGCTCTCTCTTCTGCTGAAATACCGGTACTAGTACCATATTTAGCGTCAACAGAAACTGTAAACTTTGTTCCATGCTTTTCTGTAATATCAGAAGTCATTAAATTTATATCTAATTTTTTTAATTTTTCAGCTTTCATAGGGACACATAATAAACCCTTAGCTTTTGATATCATAAAATTAACTGTCTCAGTAGTTATTGACTGAGCAGCACAAACTAAATCACCTTCATTTTCGCGATTCTCATCATCTACAACAATAATCATCTTACCTGATTTGATGTCTTCAATTGCGTCTTCAATACTTGCAAATATATTTTTTTTCATTTTAAATCTTTCCTTCTTGATATAATTTTATAAAGTTCTCAATAGAACGGTCATATTTTTTTTCTTCAACATCCGGAAAATAACACGCCGGTAATTGTCTTTTCTTTCGATGATAAGCTATACATTCACAACATATACCTTTTTTATCACATAAATATGTACAATTGCAATTTGATAAGTTTTTTTCTTTACAATCCATATTTACCTCACTATTTCCTTTTTATAGCCATTAAACTCAAGTCATCATTAAAACTAACTTGACCTGTGTAATCAAGCAAACTTTGTATTATAATCTGTAAATCCTCATATCTTAAAAGATCAATAGACTTCAAAATTGTCTTTAATCCGTCAACATTTAAAAATTCATTTTGCGGATTTTTAGCCTCAATTACAGCATCCGAATAACATAATAACATCGAATTTTCGGGTAAAACTACTGAGTATGAATCAAATTTCACATCAGGCCACCATCCGATAGCTATCGCTTCATTTTTTAACTCAGTAATAGAATCCTCTGTAATCAATAAAGGCATTGTATTCGGTCCGGCAGAGCTCCATAAAACTTCATTGGTTTTATGATTTATAAAAGCAACAAACATTGTCAAGTATTTATCTTGAAAATTCAAGGCTATGAAAGCATTATTTAATTCTGATAACAAATAAGCAGGGTCAATTGTATGTAAAAAGAGAGCTTGATTTTGATTAAAAAAATCTTTTAAAAAGACTGTAATTAAAGCTGAAGCTACACCATGACCAGATACATCTGCAATAAAAAATAAACTAAACTCGTCATTTAAAGGTATAAAATCCAAAAAATCACCACCCAAATCATCACAAGGATAGTATTCATTAATAAAAGTCAAACTATCATTTATCTCAATCACACTTTCCGGCAACATACTTAACTGTAACTTTCTTGCAGCAAGAATTTCTTTTTTCATTATATCATTATAACGTCTAACTTTCAAAAACAATTCTCTCATTATTAGATATTGCTTCACTCGTAATTGTACTTCAAAAATATCAAAGGGTTTTGTAATCACGTCATAAGCTCCTAACTCCAAACCCTTAATTTTAGATTCCTTATCTGATAAAGCCGTAATAATTATTATCGGTACATCAAAAGCCTTAGGATTATTCTTGAGACTTTTACATACATCAAAACCATTTAAGCCGGGCATCATAATATCTAATAATACTAGATCAGGTGTTTCTTCATCTAAAGAACTTAAAAAAGATTCTCCATCCTCATATTCTCTACATATATAATCTGTGTCATAAAATGACCTCTTCAAAATTAATCTGTTTACCGGTTCATCATCTACTATTGCAATTATTGATTTCTTAGCTGTCATAACAATCCTTCTATTTTCTTAACTTCATCTTCATTTATAATATAATAGTTAAAACTGTTTTTCAAAAATTTTATTATATTTTTAAAATCTTCAGGTAAATTACTTATAAAGGTCATCTCCTGTTTTTTTACAGGATGTACAAAACTAAGCTTATATGAATGAAGCAATTGCCTGCTAATATATTTATTTAAAAATGATTTAACTTTTTTTTGTTCCTCTAAAGGCACAGAACCTAATACTCTCTTAATAGAATTATAAGTTTCATCACCAATTACAGGGTTATGTATTGATTCTAAATGTACCCTTATTTGATGAGTTCTACCTGTCAAAATCTTCACCTTAATTAAAGAAAAATATTCAAAATCAATTAAAGTTTCATACTCAGAAACAGCAGACCGGCCTTTATCAATAATAGCCATTTTTTTACGATCAGTTTTATGCCGTCCTATAGGTGCTTCAATAGTTCCATTTAATTCTTTAGGAACTCCTAAAGCTATACATAAATATGTCTTACCAACCTTTCTTTCCATAAAAAGCTTTGATAAATCATATTGCATTTTGTTATCTTTAGCTACTACAATCAAACCTGAAGTATCTTTATCAAGTCTATGTACTATACCCGGTCTATCGCTATCAGACAAATCTAAACTATCATCAAAATAATAAAGTAAAGCATTTACTAAAGTGCCTTCATAGTTACCTGGAGCAGGATGCACTACTAATCCACCGGGTTTATTTATCACAGCAAGATAATCGTCTTCATATATGATTTCTAATGGAATATTTTCTTTCTTTGGTAAAGGATTATCAATCAGATTTTTTATTATACTTACCTTAATTACATCACCTATTTTTACTAAATGACTTTTTTTTCTACAAGACTTGTCATTTACTTTAACAAAGCCTTCTTCAATATATTTATCAATCATACTACGAGAATATAACTCTTGATGATTCATTAAAACTAAATATTTGTCAATCCTTATAAGATTCTCATTATTTACATTAAAACATATTTCCATCATTTACCCAATATCTAACTGTTCTTCAGGAACTTGATAATTACGTCTACTGACACTCGCGGCTAAAGCAAAAACAAAGGTTAACGGTCCAACTCTACCAATAAACATTAATATAATGATTAAAAATTTTCCAATACTACTTAAAGCAGCTGTTATACCCATAGATAAGCCTACTGTACCGAAAGCAGAAAAAGCTTCAAACAATATCTCCTGAAATTTGAAAGGTTCTGTCATTAACATTAAAAATATTATCGAGAATAAAAAGAATACAGAGATTCCAATTAAAGCTAATACCTTGACCATTGTTTCATCTGAAATCTTTCTTGAAAAAATCGTTACATCCCTATTCCCTCTCAAAAAAGAAAATACAGCTAAAACAATAATTGCAAAAGTAGGTGTCTTTATACCACCACCTGTAGAACCGGGCGAAGCTCCAATAAACATTAATAAACAAGAAAAAATTACTGAACTATTGCTTAACAAAGAAGTATTTATCGTGTTAAAACCTGCAGTCCTACACGTTGCAGATTGAAAAAACGATGACAATAATCTTTCATATAAATTCATATCCTTCATTGTAAATTGATATTCACTGATAAAGAAAACTAAGGACCCAATAACTAATAACAATAAAGAAGATATTAAAACAATCTTGGAATGAAAAGTAAGATATAACAACTTTTTAGGATTCAAATTTATTCTTTTTAAATCTGACAAAACAGTAAAACCTAAACCACCTAAAATAAACAATATACTTATAGGCATTACAACTGAGAAGTTACGATAAAAGCCTAATAAGCTATCAGGGTACAATGAAAACCCTGCATTACAAAAGGCAGATATTGAATGAAAGATTGCATGATACATCGCCTTCCCAAAAAGATAATACTTATTAACACTAATCTCCGAAAAAGCTATATTAAAAGTTTTATAAAAAGGGAAAAACAAAATAATTGCACCAATTAATTCTATAAATAAAGTCAAAAAAACTATCTTCTTAACTAATCCAAATAGATTTAAATTTTGCTTTTGATTGATTGTATAATTTATTAGTTTCTCACTCTGAACTGAAAATCTTTGCCCTAACATTATTGCTAAACCGGTAGAAATTGTCATTATCCCCAAACCACCTACTTGTATCAACAATAAAATTACTAATTGCCCTTGTACTGTAAAATGAGAACTTATATCATAGATTGATAACCCGGTAACACAAACTGCCGATGTTGCAGTAAAAGCAGCACCAATAAAACTTGTCTTCTCCCCTGTTTCTGTCATTACAGGAGACATCAAAAAAAGAGTTCCCAATAAAATTGTAGATAAAAAACTTATCAAAATTATCAATGCCGGGTAATGAAATATCTTTTTTATAAATGACTTTTGCTCAGTAATCCGAACCAGCTTAACCATCCAGATAACAAATTGTCTAATAAATAGATAAAGATTAAAAACAATATTTGTATATCTAAAAAAGATTAAACCTAATGAAACAAACATAAAATCAGGGGTTGTTCTCTGCAAACTTAAAGAAGAAAGCCCATTCTTCTTAAAAAACAAAAACACCTTAAAATAAATAATAAATATACCCAATAGTGTGTATATCGATATTATTTTAGATGAAATATTCAAATTAGTCAATACAGGACTTAATAAAAAATATATTAAATTAAGTCCTGCAAAATAGTTTAAAATCATATCTGTAAATTTCTGGATATGATTATAATTCATTGAATTAATCCTTATCAAACTTTACTGATTATGTTAATTATCTCTTGATGGATTTGTTTTATATCTTGATCGGCTTCAAGAGTTTCTAAAAGATTTAATTTCTTATAATAATCTATCAGTGGTGTAGTTTCATTATGAAATAGTTCAAGTCTTCTATCAATTAATTCATCTGTATCATCGTGTCTTTTAACAATTTCTGCTCCACACACGTCACAAATAGAATCTATCCTTGGTGCTTTTACAAGTAGATTATAATCTTTTTTACAATTACTGCAAATTCTTCTTGAAAGCATTCTTGCTCGAGCTATTTCATCATCTAATTTTAAATAAAAAACTCTTTGGACAGGATGTTTCTCCGAAAGATATTCCGCTTGGGCAAGTGTTCTGGGAAATCCGTCAAAAACAAATCCTTTTTTCTTGTTTTGAAAGATTTCTTCGACTACTTCAAACACCATATCATCAGGGACAAGATGACCTTTAGACAAATACTTTTTTGCCTCAATACCAAGTTTTGTGTTTTCAACTATTTGTTGTCGAAACCTATCACCTAAAGTTATATGCACTAATTCCAGGTGTTTACTGAGAAGTTTAGCTTGAGTGCCCTTACCACTCCCTTGAATACCAAGAAACACATATATCATTATTTACCCTTTCTTACTAAAAAATAGTATTTATTATTATTTTAAAAGACAATATCTCCAAATACATTTAAAAGTCAAGATATTTCGATTGACATATATTCATAAACATTTTGATGTTATTTAAAAAATTACTTTACAAAAATTGAGATTATAAAAAATATCACTAATAAAAACAATAAAATATATATAGAGGAGTTGATTATGACAACTTATAGTGTAAGGTTCCCTAAACAACCACGAAATACAGCACTTTTAAATGCTGAAGAATGGTATCAAAATCTTTTAGTTGAAAGATTAAATCGTCCTTATAGTCCAATACAAAGAAGTAACTTCGGTCAATATGACATGGCAGTTCATTATTTGACATCTGTTTTAGAAGAAGCTAAAGCCGTTAATAAAGTAGCTGTATTTAACATTGACCATATGGCTCAAATTCACTTCTATGGCAAAGATGCAGCGATTTTATTGCATAGAGTTTTACCTGCAAACATCGAAACAATGAAAATCGGACAATGCAAATACACTCTTCTTTTAAATGACAACGGGACTGTTAGAGATGACTTAATTATTATGAAACAAGCAGAAGACAGTTATATCCTTGTAATCAATGCCGGTCATGATATTACAGGAAAAGGAATCGACCACGGTCATGAAGTAGAATTATTAAGTGATGCTGATTTCATTATGCAATATAAAAATAAAGATGAAGAAGTTTTTGTAAAAAACCTTTCTGATGAATTAGTTAAGGTTGACGTACAAGGTCCATATTCCCTTAAGTTAATCAAGGAAATTTTTGGTGTAGACTGTGTTAAAAACCGTAACAACCCTGATAAAAAAATGGGATTCTTTAGTTTTAACGAAATTGAAATTGATGGCGAAACATATTTCTTTAGTCGTACAGGTTATACAAATCGTTGGGGCTGGGAAATATATATCCCTGTTAAACAAGCAGAAGAAAAATTTAAACAAATTGTACTTAAAGCTCTTGATTTAGGTGGTTTACTTGTAGGACTCGGCGGTAGAGATGAAAACAGAATCTCTGCCGGAAATGTCGGGTTACCACTTATGGGACAAGAATATGATGGTCAACATACTCCTACAAATGCACCTTTATTTGACGCAGCTATTGATTTAAGCAAAGAATCTTTTGTCGGCAAAGAAGCATTAGTTAAAGATAAAGACGAAAAAAATGATAAAAGAATGGTAATTATTATTGCTGAAGGAAATGTAGTCAACAATGGTGTTTATCTTAATGATAAAAGATTAGGTTCTGTTACTTCATGTATTGTCTCACCAAATGTTCCTCAAGAAAAAAGAGAATATCTTGGCTCAAGCAGAAAAAATGTGAATGAAGAAAACGGTACAGCAGCTATTGCTCTTGCTTGGCTATATGACAGCCCTTATGAAAAAGATAGTGAAGGTAAAGATATCATTGAAAAAGACGAACAAGCTATCAGGATTAAAGTTGAACTCTACAGAGAAAAAGACGGACAAAAATCCGGAAGACCCGTTTTAGGATATATAACAGCTGACGGAATCACTCCTGCTACTGCACCTAAAGCCTTAAAAAATATTGATAATTTATAAAATAATACTATACGGGAGATAACTCTCCCGTTTTTTTTAACCTTTAAGATTTAAGGAGTCACTATGAATCAACCAAAACAACAACAAATCAATATTAAATTAGATGAAAAAATAGGAGAAGGTATTTACTCAAATTTCTTTTTAATCTCAAATACACCTTCTGAATATGTACTTGATTTTGGCAGAATTGTACCCGGTTTAAGAGATGTAAAAGTTTATAGCAGAATAATGACTACACCTCAACATGCTAAACAACTTTTAAAATTACTTCAACAAAATATTGAACAATTTGAAAAACAATTTGGAGAAATCAAGCTCCCTCAAAATCAACAAGTAGAAAATAAAAATGTTGGCTTTCAAAGTGTTACAAAGGCAGACTAATGTTTTCTGAAATCAGAAAATTAGATAACTACTCATCATCTAACGTAACTCTACTCACAGAGTTATCATATCTTGTCTATGATTTCAGACATGAACTTGCAATTCTAAAAAATAAACATATCAACTACACTAAAGAGAATGCTATTGAGGAAGTAAAAGATTATTTAATTACACCTTATGAATTTTACTATATTTCTATAGACGAAAAAACAGTTGCATATATAGTCTTAAAAATCTTTGACGATACTGTCTGGATTGAACAGTTATTCACACACAAAGCTTATAGAAGAAAAAAATTAGCCCAAAAATTGACTGATTTTGCTACTCTAAAAGCAGAGACTCTTGGCAAAAATACAGCCTTTGTAAATGTTCACCCAAACAATGAAAAAATGCTTAAATTTCTTGCTAATCAAGGCTACACTGTTTTAAATCTATTAGAAATAAGAAAACCTTACACAAAAGAAAAAACACAAACCAAAATAAATATCACTCACAACAAAACTAATCAATCTTTTGAATTTGATTATTAAACGGAAGGAGAAAACTATGTACGGAAAAATTAAAGAAGATTTACAAAAACTCTTTGTCGAACTACAAGAACAAGGACTTTATAAAAACGAAAGAATCATCACCAGTGATCAATCAGCTCATATCCAAGTATCTAACTCAAAAAGCGTTATGAATTTTTGTGCCAACAATTATCTTGGACTTGCCAATCATCCACAGGTAGTTAAAGCAGCTCAAAAGATTATGGATGAGTGGGGATATGGTTTATCCTCTGTCAGATTTATTTGTGGAACACAAGAAATACATAAAAGACTTGAAAAAAAGGTTTCTGAATTTCTCGGCACAGAAGACACTATACTTTATGCTGCTTGTTTTGATGCAAACGGTGGTATCTTTGAACCTCTGTTAGATGAAGGTTGTGCCATTATTTCTGATGAACTAAATCATGCTTCTATCATTGACGGAGTAAGATTATGTAAAGCAAAAAGATTCAGATACAAACATTCCAATATGGACGAACTTGAAAAATGTCTCCAAGACTCTCAAGACTGTAAATACAGATTAGTTGTAACTGATGGTGTTTTTTCTATGGACGGAGATATTGCAAGGCTTGACAAAATTGTAGAACTCACTGACAAATACGATGCTATGGTTATGGTAGATGATTCACATTCAACCGGATATATCGGGGAAACAGGTAGAGGTACTGCCGAATATTATAATTTAACAGGCAAAATAGATATCATCACTACTACCTTTGGAAAAGCACTCGGTGGTGGTAATGGCGGTTGTACATCAGGTAGAAAAGAAATCATAGAACTTCTCAGACAACGCTCCAGACCTTATTTATTCTCAAATACACTTGCCCCAGCCATAGTTGGTGCTACACTTGAAGTTTTAGATATCCTAACTAAATCACAAGATTTAATAGTTAAAGTTAAAGAAAATGCAAAACTTTTCAGAAATTTAATGGAAGAAGCCGGATTTAAATTAAAAGAAGGCAATACCGCAATAGTTCCTGTAATGCTTTACAATGAACCTCTTGCTCTCAAAATGGCTGATATGCTTTTACAAGAAGGTATTTATGTAATCGGATTTGCATATCCTGTAGTGCCAAAAGGCCAAGCAAGAATCAGGGTTCAGTTATCTGCAGCTCATTCTACTGATGATGTTAAAAAAGCAGTTAATGCCTTTATCAAAGTCGGTAAAGCTTTAGAAGTAATTAAATAGTTCAAGTTATACAGGTTTGCAAGCCTCTCTTGCAAACCTGATATTTTATTATGAGCAAAAGCACACTTTACCTTGTTCCGACACCTATTGGTAACCTTGAAGATATCACTATTAGGGCAATTAGAATCCTTAAAGAAGTAGATTTCATCTATGCAGAAGACACACGTACCTCCGGTATTTTCTTAAAGCATTATGAAATTAAGAATAATCTACGCAGTTATCACAAATTTAATGAAAAAGCAAAATGCGAAGAAATTATTAATTTATTGCTTGAAGGTAAGAACATTGCCATTATTTCTGACGCAGGCTCACCGGGCATATCAGACCCCTCTAACATGATAGTAAAAGAGTTAATCAGTCATCCCACTTATCTTGAAAAAACCTCAATTGTCCCTTTACCCGGGGCTACAGCAATAATTCCTGCCCTAACAGCGTCAGGCTTCAATACCGATAATTTTATTATGTTAGGCTTTCTGCCTTCTAAGAAAAAGGATAAAGAAGCACTTTTAGATAAGGTTAAAAATTTAGAAATGCCTATTTGCTTTTATGAAGCCCCTCATCGCTTAGAAAAATTCTTAAATGAACTCTTTAAATACTTCAATAATGCTGATATAGTTATTGCCAGAGAAATCAGTAAAAAATTCGAAAGCTGGTATCGTGGAAAGCTGAAAGATATACTTACTAATCTCGATTCTATTAATATAAAAGGCGAATTTGTAATCATAGCTTTGCCTGAAAAAGCTACCAACGAAAAAGATGAAACCCAAATAATTATTGATTTATACAAAAATAAATATACCGAAATTAGCATCTCAAAGGCAGCAAAGATTATTGCCAAAGAAACAAATATTTCAAAAAATATCGTTTACGAAACACTCTTAACTTTATAATTCTTATACTACAAAATCCTCTATTTTAATAATTCAAAATATACATCTTGCTTAAAATACGGAATCTTTAAGGTTCTGCAAGTAAGCATAGTATAGCCGGTTCCACCCGACTCAGGATTTTTTAAATCATCATAAAACAAACCCAAACAAGCCTTATTTACATCATTATATCCGGTTACTTTAATTGTATCTCGTAGTAAATATGCTGCTTTTGTTGTAGATTGAGTTGTTATTTTATTATTTAATATATACTTATCTATAGCATCCGCAGAACGTTTTGACAATAAGTTTTTAGTTAACATTACAAACTGAGTATCACACTCAAAATCTAATTCATTTAAATTAATAACCTTAGCAGTCTCAGGAATGTTTTGTTTTTTATGTCCTTGATATGGGACCACTAACTCAATTTTTGAATTTGGGACACTCGCAACACCCTGAATAAACAAATTATCAGAACCATCTGCGTTACCACTTCGAAATATAACACTGGGAAACTTTTCTGCAAGACGCTTTCCAATCTTAATTAATTTGTCTTTATCATTGTCTAAAACATTTCTTTTACCTTCTAATAAAATAACAGGATTTGAATCATTTTCAATTATTTTTTGTATAGTATTTAAAATATCCATCTTGCCTCCTACTAACTACTTATAATAGTATACAAAACATAGTCAAGTATTATTTCAAAAAAATATCCAAGAAATACTTGACAAATTTAATAAACTAATTAATATATAAATAAATAGACTAATCTGTCAGACAGCTATAGGGAGGCTTAAGATGATTTGTAATACTGATATTGATTTAGATTATTTAGTAAAAAATGCAGTTAAGCAATGGGAAAACTATGATATAGCAAATTGTAGAATATCTTGTATAAAAGCACTCAAGTTAATCAAAAGCGGTGTCTTTCCTATAAATAAACCTAATACTACTCTAGCTGAATTATATAAATGCTTAGGAAATGTCGAAAATATGGAAAGCAATTATACCGAAGCGTTAGACTATTATTCAATGGCTTTATCGATATGTAATAGTCTTAATTATAAAAAGCTTGCACACCAAATTATTAATAATATTGGCACTATATATTACGTTCTAAAAGAGTACAAAAAGGCAATTGATTTTTATAAAATATCACTAAATATCAAAGAAAAATTGAATGATAATGAAACTACTTATCACTGTTACAATAACTTAGCTCGAGTTTATGCAAAACTATCCAAAAAAGAATATGATGAAAATGGTAAAAAGTTAAATACTGAAGAAATTGCTAATTACCAAGACAATGCTTTATCATATTTATTATATGCTCAAAAACTTGTAGAAAATCATAATTTAAATGAAAAATATACTATTTCAATGCACAATAATATGGGTTCTTTATTTGCTGACTTAGAAAAATTTGATTTAGCAAAGGAAGAGTTTGAACTCGGTAAAAGCCTTTCTGAAAAATATCATAATCAAAAAAGTATAATCTACTCTTTAAGAGGTTTAGCCCATATTTATAGAGAATATTCAGATTATCCTCAAGCAATGGAATATCTAAAACAAGCAGAAAAATATGCTACTGAAATCAAAATAAATCGCCAATTAAAATTTGTTTATAAAGATTTTGCAGAACTATATGCAAAAATGAATGATTTCGAATCAGCTTACCAATACCAAGTAAAGCATTCTCTAATGTTGAAATCAATCTTTCATAATGAACTTAAAACTAAGATCGCTTCAATTGAATCTCATTTTGAAATTGAAAAAAAAGAAACTGAAATCCAGATTATTAAGTTAAAAAATCTCGAACTTAACAATGCCTATACTGAAATTCGTGACCAAAAAGAAAAAATTGAAACTCTTTATGCTGATTTAAACGACTTTTTAGGATTGGCAGTTCACGACTTAAAAAACCCTGCATCGGCTATTTTAGGGTTATGTGAACTGAATATATATCAGTTAGAAAATCATCCTGAAGATACACTTAATTGTATCAGTAACATAAACCATATCTACAATCAAACTGAAAAAATCCTTAAAATAATTATGAATTTACTGAACATCTCCGCATTTGAAACAGGTAGATTAAAAATCAACCCCAAGACAACAGACATTTCAGAAGTTTTATTTGAACATGAGTTCTATTATCAAATTTTAGCAGACAAAAAAAATATAAAATTTATTATACATCGGGAAAATACTCAACAAGAACTACTTATTGACAAAGAAAAAATAATTGATGTAATGGATAATTTAATCACTAATGCTATCAAATACACACCAATGAACGGCTCTGTTGAAATTTTCTGCACAAAAGAAGAAAATAAATACTTTATTCATGTCAAGGATACAGGTTTAGGCTTTTATCCGGATGAAATAAATCTCTTATTTAAAAAATATCAAACATTCAGTGCAAAACCGACAGATAATGAATGTAGTACAGGATTTGGATTGATGATAGTTAAAAAAATAGTCGATTTACATAATGCTAAAATTTCTGTTCAAAGTGAAAAAGACAAAGGATCAACCTTTACCATAGAATTTGATTTAAATTCAAAATAATTACGTTAATATTATCTCCCTATAATTTAACAAAATCTTAAATTACATTAACTTTATTGATTGATATTCAATAAGTTAATTATTGTCACTTATTAACACAAACCTTCAAATAGTGACGTATTCCTATGTACTTTTTAGCCTTCAAAAAGGCCATATACCTACAGGAAACCTACAGGGGAGAAACAGCCGACCTCCAAGAGGAAAAATTTCTTCTTGGAGGTCGGCTGTTTCTCCCCTGTAGGTTTGTATTAAAAAAAATGAAAAATTCTATATAATTTATGAAAATTTAATAACAATCTGTATTATACTTTAGACATAGGCTCAAATCACAATAAAAGTTCTACAGGCGTCTTACTTGTAGGTTATGTGATATACTATATAAAAATGAATTAAAATTTATTGTGCAAGCAAAGATGCTCGCACAATTTATAAATTTCACAATCTTTATTTTTTTCTTTTTCTTCTTTTATATTTATTTGATGCACCATTTTTTTTAAAAGATTTTTTATTTTGTCTTGATTTGTTGACAAAACTATTTGGATTATCAGCAGGGATAAACAATATATCATCATCAACACTTGAAAGAATTACATCTAAATAATCGCATAATCTATAAATACGACCATTTCTTTTACCCTTTATCAACATATATCTTTCATCAAACTCATAATAATCATCTTTTACTTGATTTAGTTTTATAACACCACGAACAGGGATATCGTTAAGTTCGATAAAAATATTATTTGAATTCATATGGACAATTAATGCCTTGTATTTAGTTCCAAGCTTATCTTTCATAAAGTTAATCAATAATTTAGATTCCATAGAACGTTCTGATTCATCAGCTATACTCTCACGCTCAGTTGCAATACCAGCAAGTTCGAACATTTTTTCAGGGTTTAATTTTAGGTTAGAATCAGGTTCTGAAATACTGTTTTTAAAAATTGATTGCTTTAATTGCATATGAACCAATAAATCACATAAACGTCTGATTGGTGAAGTAAAATGAGTATAGGTTTCGAGTCCTAAACCAAAATGTTTTACTTTATTGGTTGAATATTTTGCTTTTTTCATAGACCTTAAAATCATTCTGTCAAAAACACGATGATATTTTTCATCGGGTAAAGCTTCGATAACATTTTGCCAGGTTTTATTGAGTTGGTGTTCTACCTTAAAAAATATTTCATGAACTTTTAAAATGTCTTTAATTCTATTTAAATCTCTTTCATCCGGTTCTTCGTGAATTCTGTATATGGTTGCTTTAGTTTTTCTAGTCAATAATTTAGCGACATATTCATTAGCGATAAGCATAAAATTTTCTATAAGCATATGAGATTCAGTTTCTTTGCTACGCTCAATATTTGCGATATTACCTTCATCATCAAAGATATAATTAACTTCAGGTAAATCAAACTTCAAATAGCCTCTTTGAGTCCTATTTAGGGAGAGGAATTTTGACAGTTTTCTCATAAGTTCAATTTGACTAATTAATTCATCTGTAAATTCTGTATTTTTACCTTCAAAATAATCATCAACTTCTTCATAAGCTAATCTGACATTAGAACGAGTAATTGTTTCAAATATTTCTTGAGCTTTGATTTTGCCTTTATTATCAAAAGTAGTTTTCACAGTGATAGTATATTTCTCTTCATCCGGTCTTAAGCTACACAACTTATTGGATAAAATTTCGGGTAACATTGGTATAACTTTTTTGGGGAAATAATAACTATTACCTCTATTAACTGCCTCTTCAAACAATCGACTGCCTAATTTAATATAATGAGCTACATCGGCAATATGAACAAAGAGGATTAAATTTTCATCTTCTTCGATAATTGAAATAGCGTCATCAAAATCCTTGGCTGATGCCGGGTCAATGGTTATAGTATAAAGGTCTCTTAAATCAAGTCTTTTAGCAGAAAAATTACCGGCCTTTATTTCTTCTGTAATATCGGCAAAAGAAGAAGCTTCCTCAATTACATCTTCAGGAAACTCTAAAGGCAAATCAAAATCTCTTATCACAGCAAGTAACTCTACTTCGGGATTACCTGCTTCTCCTAAGACTTCAACAACTTTACAAACAGGTAATTTGTTTTTTTGTCTAAGACCCCAATTAATAATTTCCACAACAACTTTAAAATTAGGCTCTATCTTTTTATCACTGATAACATCAAACATAGTATGAATTTTTTTATTATCAGATTTAAAATATTGTTTTTTCCGCACAGTATCTACAATACCGATAAACTTTTCACGTTTACGTTCGATAATTTTTGTTATGATACCATATCTTTTTTCATTACGGTATCGTTGTATTTCTACTTCGACAGTATCACCATGATAAGCATTTAGTGTATCTTCCGAAGAAATAAAGACATCCTTGCCCTCATCACAAATCACAAAGGCATAGGAATAATTTTTTGCCAAAGAAGTGGCATCAAAGGTTCCTACTACTTTTTCGACAGGTTTATTTTCTAATAAACTTTCTTCTATATTTATATTAGTCTCATTGTTTATAACTATCGTTTCTTGATTTTCATTAGTAATAGGTAAATTAAATTTTTCCGGAATTGCAGAATATCTTTTAGAAATCTTCATTATATAGCCGTCTTTAAACAACTCATTTAATATTTTTTGTATCTCCGGTCGATTATCTTTTTTTAGTCCTAAGTGTGCTGTAATTTGAGTTATAGTATAAGCTTTGTCGTATTTACTTACTAAAAATTCTAATATTTCTGTTTTAATATTTATCATCAGAATTGTTTCCCTATTTTCTCTTTTAAGAAAGGAATAATCTCATTCCTTTCTTTTTGAGTTTTAGAAAATCTTATGGATTGTCCTCTAAAAGAATCAAGTCTTCTCGGTCTTTTGAAAGTACTTAACATAATACCGTTTTTATCAACATAAAAGCAACCAAAGTCACTGTATTTCTTTTCTATCTTGATAATCGGATACTGAACAAGGATATCATTTTCAAAAAAATAATATTCTGTCGGAACAAAATAAGGAAAAATACCCAGAAATAGAATTACTATTCCCAATATATAATACAATGGCTGATCCCATTGCACTATAGCGAGTTGCCATAATATCCAAGCAACAAATATAATTACAGAAAAAACCAATATAGACATCTTTGGTTTATCTAACAATGGAAATGATTTCCAATGAAATAATGCTTTATCTTTATTCAACATTTTGTACTTGCTCCCTACATCTTTCTATTTCTTCTTTGATTATCAAAATATAATTAAAAGTAGAACTTGTATTGTATTTTGCAGAGATAGTATTAGCCTCTCTTTGCATTTCCTGCAATATAAAATTTAATGATTTGCCAATACTCTCATCTTTTTGTGTTTCGATATACTTATAAAAGTTTTTAATATGACTTTCCAATCTAATAATCTCTTCGGTTATATCACATCTATCCATATAAAATGCTACTTCTAACATTATCTTTTTTTCAGTTTCACTACTTAAATCATCACCTAAAAGATTACTAATTGTGGTTTTTAGATTATCATAAAGTTGATTTCTGTGCTCAGGTATAGTATTTTTAATTAACAGTAAATTATCAGATATCTTAGTAAAAGAATCCACAAAAAAGGTTTCTAAATTTTTTCCTTCAGCCAGAGCTAAATCTTGATGATTTCGTATTGCCTCTCCTAAAATATTAAAAAAAGTCTCCCTATATAAAGGATTGTCAAAGCTGTAATTATAAAGTGATTCATCTGATTCACCGGAACTAATAAAATTTATCCCAACTTCATTACTTACTTTTGAAAAAACACTTCTGATTATCATATCTAAATTTATCTCTTGAGTTATATTTAAATTATCCTTAACATCTTTTATAAGACTATAGAACGATGTTAATTTCTCTTTATCAATAGTGAAATCAATTTTTCTATTATCGTAGAAATTTATCTTTAAATCTATCTTACCTCGCTTAAGATGAGAATACACAAAATCACGTATCTCTTTCTCTATCTGAAAATTTATACTGTAAGACTTATTTTGCATCTCAAGTAAAGTATATAACCTGAAATCAAAATTTTTATTATTAACTGATTTAATCTCTATCTCAATATCTAAATCTTGACCACTACCAAAAGAACCTCGGGCTTTACCATATCCGGTCATACTCTTCATTTATAACTCCTAATATCTAATAAGAAAAAACTACACCCGAATTTGGGAAAATCCACATATCAGGTCTTGTCTTAACTATTATTTGATTGTCTTTTTTGTTTATTAAAGGGAATCTCTCTCTGCCTGCAAAAATACTTGTAACCTCTACAGGATTTAACTCCTGAGGGAATGAAAAACTCACTTCGGCACCCTTTGTTATTTCATTTATATAGATTGAAAGTTGATGTGCTTTTTTATGATAAATTGTTTCTGTCTCTATCACAAAAGTGACTACTTTCCCACATAATTTGTCTAATTCCTTATGACTCATTATAAATAATATACCTTTTTGAATACCTTGAGTCTGAGGGTAATTTTTGATACTTATATCTACTTCAATATCATTAACTAAAGCTTTACTTACTTTGAAATAATCATTCAAATCATCATTTGCATCATCATATCTATTTAAATTATTTTCAGGTACATCTATAATCCATCGATATTCACAATTTCTCATTTTAAAAAATTCCTTCAAACTCTCATTATCAATAGCACAAGCTACATAAAAAGTATTATTCTGAAGTATCTTTTGAAAACTTAAAACTGTCTTTACTTTAAAATAATCTTTATATTCCTGATGCTGAGTAAAGACAATATTATGCTTAAAATTAGACCTGTAACTTATATCTTTATCCGAATCAATAAAAAAATATCTCAATATATCATCATAAATAACTTTTGCCATTTCATTATTTTGAATCCTGTGAGCAATGGCATTTTTTATTATACTGCTTAATTTATCAGAATTAAAATCTGAGGGAATAAAAGAACGTTTCTGAATAGGTTCTTGATCAATAACCTTATTATTTATCTTATAATATCTCTTGGCACGCCGCCCGACTTGAGTAAGTAATTCATAAGCTGAACCTTTATATAATGAAGATAGATTACCCACGTTAATCTCAGGATGTTCTTCACCCAATAATATAACTTCATCATACAAAGAGGCTTCTTGAAGTTTGGTAATATCTACACATATCATATCCATACTTACTCTACCCAATACAGGACATAACATATTGTTCACTAATACTTTTGCTTGATTTGACAATAAAAAATCATATCCATCCGCATATCCTACAGGTATTATGGCAAACTTAATATCTTCATTCGCTGTAAAAGTGCTGTTATAACCAATAGTCTCTCCCTTTTTGGCTATACTAATATGAGATATTTTTGATTTAAATGTCATCACCGGCTTAAGATTTAATTTGTTTTCTACTCTTTTATTTAAATTGATTCCATAAGACAAAAGGCCTAATCTAACAACATTAGCCTCTTTTACATTTTGAAATAAGATTCCGGCACTGTTAGCTATATGAATATATTTAACTTTATTTATGTGAGATAGAACTTCTTTAAATCTACTAATTTGAGTTTCTGAGACACCACTTTGTTCTTCACTTTCTAAAAAATGACTGAAGATACCCTCAATCTTTAAATTCTTATACTTACTGATTTCTTTTAAAAAACTTTCAAAGGCATCATATCTAATACCATTTCTATTCATTCCTGTGTCAATTTTAATATGAATAGGATAAATTATATCTCTATTTTTCGCTTCTTCATCAAGATATCTACAAAAATCTAATTCTGTAATGGAAGGGATTAAATTATTTTCAAATATTAAATCTACCTCATAAGGTAATAACGGAGATAATATTAAAATAGGACAATTAGCTAAAGTCAAATCATCCCTTGAATATGTATGTGAAGGAACCTTACCAAGATACCTTAATAAAGCACCTTCTTCTGCATTCGCTACACCTAACATAGTGACACCATTTTTCAAAGCTGTCTCTGCAATCTTAGCAGCACCATGCCCATAAGCATCAGCTTTTACTATTTGCATTATCTCTTGATGAGGCAAAACATATTTCTTTATTGATTCAAGATTATGAACATAATTATCCAGATTAATCTCTAACCAACTTCTGTCATCCATCAATTTCCCTTAAACACATCTTTTGTTCGATTAATGAATTCATTATAAACATTAACTATATAATATTCACTATCTATCAATGAAATAATTTCTTCTTGTAATATCTTTGGACTATCAATATGAAATAAGGTCTTTACAACCGGTTGTATAAGATTATCTTTTGAAAAGGCTATAACTACGGCAATCCTTCCATCATTTAATTCTACAATACTACCTATTGGATATATACCAACCGTCTTGATAAAATGATTTACTACTCTCGGGTCAAACTTTTTACCTGATTGACTGTATATCATCTTGATCGCATCAGGAGGTGAAATTAACTTCTTATATACCCTCTCTGAGGTTAAAGCATCATAATAATCAGCAACAGCTACAATTGAAGCATACCTCTTCATATGAGTCCCATCTAATCTGTCAGGATATCCGGAGCCGTCAAAACTTTCATGATGATGAAGAATAATCTCTTTCACAATATCATTGTTAATATGCTCTTTTATTGCGACTTGTTCGCCAAGAATAGGATGCTTTTGAATAATTCTCATCTCAGAATCACTAAGTTTTTCAGGTTTATTCAAAATATTTAGAGGTATTTTAGCTTTACCAATGTCATGCAACAAACTACCTTCTCCAATAGAAATTAATTTCTCTTGAGGGAATTTTAAATGATAAGCAAATGCTATACTTAATACAGTTACATTAACACTATGGATAAAAGTATATTCATCAAAATTCTTTAAGTCAAGCAATGCAAGTGATACTAACGGATCTCGCTGTATATTATGAAGAATCTTTGTCGTATCTTTCTTTATTGCTTCTTGATTTAAGCTTTTACCAAATCTGACAGAGTTCATCGCTTCTTCAACAGTTTTTTCACTTTGGTTAAACAACTCGTGCGTTTCCTCAATCAAATCTGACATTTTTTCAAAACGTTCAATAGGATTTTCGAGTTCTTTTTTTACTTGATCACGGGTAACTTGTTGCTCTTTTTCTGATCTATTATCAATCAAACTTAAATCAAAATTAATCTTTACTTCTTTAATCCCCATATCTTGTAATTTTACAATCTGAGTTCGAGAAGTAAAATAAAAATTACTATTATATATGGCTACACCTGAATCTGTGTTGACTGTTTCAGCCAAACACATACCCAGTTTTATGTCTTTAAGTGCTACACTTTTTATCATATAATATTAAAAATATTTAGCTGCAATATCTGCAAGTTCTGATCGTTCACCTTTTTCTAAAGTAACATGCCCGATAAGAGGTTCAGTCTTTAATTTTTCTGCACTCATTGAAAGCCCATTGCTTTCAGAATCTAAATAAGGAATATCAATTTGATAAGGGTCACCGGTAATAATTATCTTTGTATCTTCACCTGCACGAGTAATTATTGTCTTCATTTCATGAGGTGTTAAATTTTGTGCTTCATCAATAATAATATATTGATTTGGTAAACTTCTGCCTCTAATGTATGTTAACGGCTCTAATTCTATAAAGCCAAAATCAAGATAATCTTGTAAAGCCGGAGTCTTTTTACCAAAGATTTTACCATTATTATTATCTTTATCTTCACGAGTAGAAAGAAGAATTTCCATATTATCATAAATAGGTTGCATCCAAGGATTAAATTTATCTGCCTTTGAACCGGGCAAAAAGCCTATATCCTTACCAAGTGGAGAAATAGGTCTTGAAACAACAAGCCTTGAATACTTATCAGCTTCCACAACCTGACTTAAGCCTGCAGCAATCGCTAATAAAGTCTTACCTGTTCCTGCTTTACCAACTAAACTCACCATCTTTATACTATCATCCAGCAACAAATCTAAAGCAAACATTTGTTCTTCATTTCGTGCTGTGATACCAAAGACTTCCATTCCTTCTTTATAATGAGTCAATGGATAAATAGAGTCATTTTGCTCAGAAAACCTTCCCAATAAATGTTCTCCGGCAAAATCATCTGTCTTAAATAATCTAACAAATTGATTTGGATAAAGTTCATAATTATCATTTGGGAGGAATTTCTTATCTGTGAAATCGTTCCATTTATCATCAGTTATAACTATATTTTTCACACCTGTATAAAGTTCTTCAAAAACAATAGTTTCATTTTCATAATTTTGAGCAGTTATACCAATTGCATCTGATTTAATCCGAACATTGGCATCTTTAGAAATCATAATTACTTTAGATTCAGGGAAAAGATTCTGATAATAAACTGCAGTACCGATAATGAGATTATCATTTATATTTTGAAAAAATACTTGTTTAGTCATCTTATCAATTTCTTGACTTACAGCAACTATAACATAACCATCAGATTCTAAATGAATACCATCTTTTAAAGAACCAGCTTCACGTAATTTATCCAAATATCTACCAATTTGTCGAGCATTTCTTCCTTTTTCATCAAGCCCTTTTTTGAAATTATCAATTTCTTCTATCACAACTATCGGAACAACAACAACATTTTCTTGAAAATTAAACAAAGCCTGAGGATTGTGTATAAGTACATTTGTATCTAAGACAAAAATTTTTCTATTTGCAATATTTTCTTTAGTCAGTTTAACTTGTTTTTCTCTCGGGAAAGGATTTAATTCAACCATTTTTTACTTCCTTGAATTTAATATTTAACCATTATATTTAATTTATTGATAAAAGTCAACATTATTTTAATCGTTTTCAATAACTTTTTCTCTTTCTATAAGTTCATAATATTCTAATACATCCTTTTTAGCTACATTTGAAACGGGGATATTAAGTATTTTTATCACAGTTTTATAACCAAATAACTGACTCTCGATTAAGTCACCTACCTTTATTTCCATACTTGCCTTAGTCGGCAAATTATTAACTAAAACAGCATTATTATCGCACGCCTTTTTTGCTATACTACGAGTTTTAACTATACATAATTTGTTTAATAATACATCTAATCTCATAATCCCTCTTTAATTTTTGTATAAAGAACTTAACTCATTTAAATTAATTACCTTTTTATAATCTTTTTCATTTAAATTATACGTTAAAATAAGTCGATCTTTGGTAAATAAGAATTCCGGTAAAACAAAATTCAAAACAGTTTTATCAAGAAGACCTTCAGTGATTAACTTATCTGCATCATCGTATAACTTCCAACTTCCTTGAAAATGACTTAAATTTGTAATTGATAAATACCATTGATTACCAATTGAATATATCTTTGTTTTTATATATTGATTGATTTCTAAAGGCATAAACCTTTCCAAAAAAAACAAATCTAAACTATTTGTTTCCTCCTGATAATTTTCTTGCAAAACATTTAAACTTAATAAAGCAGACTGATAGTTTCGTTGAATTATTCCACCGTAAGAGAAAAACGAAATACCATTATATTGATTATTGACCTGTTTATCTGTAATTATATTTATCTTTGAAACGATCTCATTCACAGAATAATTATTATTATCAGACCACGCTCTTAATCCAACAACAATTTTATCATTATATTTATCCGGTATTTTATTCATTGTTGAAGACAATGCATAATCATCAGTTTGATATGCCATAAGATAAACTTTATCAATTATATTTTGATTTAACCAATCAAACCAATTTTGAGAATATTTTACAACAGCGTAATCAATATCAGGCATAACAGCTGCACTTAAAATTAGTTTTGGTTTTATCCTTTTAACACTTTGATTTATTTGAGAGATAAGGCTTGTTATTTGTTTTTCTTTCCATTCAACAAAATCAATATCTTTTATAATTCTTAATAAATCATCATATCTTTTTATAGAAATTGGATTATAACCATAGTTTGAATTTGGATACCTAATATAATCAAGATGCAAACCATCAATATTATAATTTGATACTATATCAGAGAATACATTTACAAGATAATTTCTAACTTCATACAGACCCGGATCCAAATAAGCACCTTCAAATTTTAAATGAGTTATTCTTTCATCTAAATTATTATAAGTTAACCAATCCGGATTTTGATAATATAAATGAGAAGAACAAACATTACTTAAATCTCGAGGCGTAATAACTAAAACAGTAACCCAAGCATGTACTTTAATATTTTTCTTTTTAGCCTTTGCAATAAATTCTTCTAAGGGGTCAATCTGTTTACCTTCAATAAGATAACTAATAGGTTCATTATTTCTATAAGTTTTAACTCTTTTATTTGGTATATAAAGAGCATCTCCTCTATATCTAACTTCTACCAATAAATCAGTTATCCCCCAACTATAAGCATTTTCAACAACTCTATCAATCATTTCTGATGAAGTCATATCCCAAGGAGTAACCCACAGTGCTTTTTGTTCTATGCAATCTAATATTCCAAAATTAATAAAGATAAAGAAATATAAAATTAGTCTTTTATAACTGCTGAACATTTCCCGTCCTTAAGATTTATTATAATCTTATCATCTTTATTAATTTGTTTAATACTTTTTACAATATTTCTATTCAAAATATTATCCTTTTCAATAATAGAAAATCCTTTAGCTAAGATATTTTTTGGAGATAAGGAGTCAAGTAATAATTGCTTTTGCTCTAAAGTTTTTGTTAAGATATCTAATTTGTTGGACATTAGATAATCTAATTGTCTTTGATTAGTCAATAATTTGTATTGATAACTTTCAGTAATTTTATTATATTTATGCATAAAGTTTGAGATTAAATATTCATTTCTTTTTATAATTAATGCTTCAAATCTATAAGCATTATTAAAGGCATATTTCAAATTATTACACTCTAATTTTATTTTATGCTTTTTCTTGTCTATCACAAAAGACGGATGTAGCTTCAAAAAAGTATATGCTAAATTTTGGTATCTTTTTTTAATATCCTGAAATCTTCCGAGAAAACGTGATATTTTTATTGTATAATTGTCAACATATTGTTGATATCTATATATAAGATTCAAAGGATTTAGTTCTTTAAGTCTTTTTTCGAATCTTAAAATAATGTTAGTATAACCTTGAATATTTTTTGACAATAAAATATCTAAGGTCTGTTTTTTCCTATGTAATTCTTGTAATAATTCATTTTTATCAGGAACTACTAATTCTGCAGCAACCGATGGAGTTGCTGCTCTAACATCAGCAACAAAATCACTTATAGTAAAATCTATTTCATGCCCCACGGCAGAAACAACTGGTATGTTACAAGCATATATTTCACGAGATAACAGTTCATCATTAAAACAAAACAAATCTTCATAAGACCCACCGCCTCTACCGATAATAATCACATCAACAGACAAACTACAATTGTTGAAATATTTGATTCCGGCAATTAACGTTGAAGGTGCTTCTTTACCTTGTACAATACAAGGATATAACAAAACTTCGACAGGATATCTTCTACTTAAAACATTCAATATATCTTGAATTGCAGCACCTGTTTCTGAAGTAATTATACCAATTCTTTTTGGAAATTTAGGTAATACTTTTTTAAATTTATTATCAAAAAGCCCTTCCTCGTTAAGCTTCTTTTTTAGCTTCTCAAATTCTATTTGTAGAGCTCCTACACCTGAAGGAATAACCTTAGAAACAACTAATTGATATTGTCCGTCACGTTCATAAACGCTGAGTTTACCAAAGACAATGACCCTATCTCCATTTTTCAAAGCAATTTTAAAAAACCTATTGTAACCGGCAAAATAGACACATTTTATAAGAGCTTTATCATCCTTTAAACTAAAGTAAATGTGACCGGAATTTGGCTTAACATAATTAGATATCTCACCTTCTACATATAATTCACCAACTTGATTTTCAAGTAAATTTTTTATATGTAAGGTTAACTCGCTAACGCTAAAGACATCTTCATTTTCAATCATAAAACCATAGAACAACATTTATCAAAAAAGTCAATATTTTTTTCAAAATAATGTATTAGTTTTCTGTTGAGGTCTAATTTCTTCTGATGAATCTTTTTCAATAATCATATTAACAGACTGATAGATTATGCTATTACAAGTTTATCAAAGACTAAAAATTTGATGGACTTAAAAACAAAATATTATATTTTATATTGACAAAATTACTATTAAAATATAAATTAGCAAAAAACTAATATGGAGCAATGAATGAGTGATGTTAGAAAAATAAAAATATTGCTAATCGGATATGGAAATATGGGGCATATCATAGAAAATGAAGCCATTTCTATAAATTGTGACATCATAGATATCATCGAACCTAAAGACAATAAATATAATAAAACATTAGACAACAGTAAGATAAATGAATGTGACGCCATAATTGAATTCACTCATCCTATATATGCTTTTAATATAATCGATAACGCTCTTAAATATAACAAACCGGTTATCTCCGGCACAACAGGATGGTTTCATAAAATTGAAGAACTCAAAAAAAAACACAACTTTACAACTTCCACTCTAATTTATGGTTCAAATTATTCAATAGGAATGAATCTTTTTTACCAAATAATTAATTATTCTTCAAAACTTATTGGTGACACAAATTTATATGATATTTATGGAATAGAGGCACATCATAAGAAAAAAGCCGATTCTCCCTCCGGGACAGCTAAGATATTATCTGAAATCATATTAAATACATTTCAAGGCAAAGAAAAGGTTCGTTATGACCTAAACAATCAAGCATTAGAAACAAATGAATTTTCATTTACATCAATCAGAGCCGGAGAAATATCCGGCAAGCATCAGATTGGCTTTGATTCCATCTTTGATGAAATAGAAATTAAACACTCTGCAAAAAGCAGAAGAGGTTTTGCAATAGGTGCCTTAATGGCAGCAAGATATGCCTGTAAAATAAAAGGAATTCATAATTTTAAAGATATTTTTTCTGAGGTAATGCTAAATGCTACTCAAAGCCATTAAAATGCATGGGCAAGGGAACGACTATATCTTTTTTGATATAACAGATATAGATTGTAGTCAGATTAACTGGAGCAGTGTCTCAATAAAATGGAGTGACAGGCATTTTGGCATTGGTGCAGACGGCATTGTTTTAATAGATTCAAATTGTGAAGTCGATGCTAAAATGAGGATGTTTAACAATGACGGATCTGAGGCAGAAATGTGTGGCACAGCTCTTAGATGTGTATGTAAATATCTATATCTAAAACTTAAAAAAGAAATACTCCAAATCAATACATTAGCAGGTATAAAGACTTGTCAGTATTACCCTGAAACAGATTTAATCAAGGCAAAAATCGGCAATACTAAATTATTAAATGACAACCTAATCAATATAAAAATTGACGACACTGAAATCCAAGGATACTTTTTAAGTATCGGGAATCCGCACTTCGTTATAATAAATAATGTTACAATACATAATGACATTCAATATTACGGCAAAATACTAGAATCTTGGAACACTTTTCCGGACAAAGCTAACATTGAATCGGTTCAGATTATTAATAAAAACCATATTTCTGTTAAAGTTTGGGAACGTGGAACAGGTATAACTTTAGCTTGTGGAACAGGTTCTTGTGCATCTGCTTTTATTGCCTATAAATTTTATAATTTAGAAAATATTATTAATGTTTCTTTACCTGGAGGCGAAGTTAATATTGAGATTAAAGAAAATAATAAATGTTTCTTATCAGGTAAAGTAAATCAGATATTTGAAACATTTATTGAGCTTTAAGGAGGAGTAATGGACAGTATAGGAAAATATTTAAAAGAAAAAAGAGAATCTCAAAATCTTAGTATTTCAAAAATTTCTGAAGAAATAAAATTAAAAGAGTATATATTAAACCAAATAGAAAACGACGATTTTGATGCAATCGGTGACATTGGTTTCATCAAAATTATGGTTATTACTTATTGTAGGGCTTTAGGTGGTGATGAAGAACTAGTATTAAGAAATATAAAAGCAAAATTTGATAAAAAAACTGAACCTCCAATTAAAATTAACACTGCAAAAAAGAGGAAAAGACCCATTTTATTATCAATGGGACTTATATATTTTGTACTATTAATATTATTAGTCTTTGTCTTATCATTATCTGTAATAAAATTTTACAAGCAAGGATCTATGTCTTTTAAGGCGATAAGAGAACAACTTGCTTTTTCTGATAATAAAGAAAAACCGGTTGCTGAAGAAAAAATTGAAACAGATGTTGATTCTCTTTGGACTAAGCACAGAGAGATATTTAATAAAACTAATCAAATTAATGATGATAACATCACAGTTATAAACACTACAAAAATTGATACTTCAAATAAAACTAATACTCAAGAAATAACACCACAAAGACCCTTAAATAATAATCATAATTATCTAAATGACAATACCGACTATGTCAACCTTTTAATCTTTAACAATAAGAAAACACCACTAAATCAAGAAATTGATTTCTCCAAATTTTAATAATTAACCAAATAGAAAATAAAAAATTATGAATAAAAATATTAATAACTTGCTAGCCCAAGTTGAAAAACCATTACGATACATTGACCATGAAATAAATACATTTCACAAAGATTTTAATGCTTATAATATAAAATTTTGCTTTATCTATCCGGATACTTATGAACTCGGGATTTCTCATCTTGGCATCAAAATCCTTTATTCCATCATCAATAAACAAGTTGATGCTATGGCAGATCGTGCATATACTCCCTGGCCGGATTTTGGTGATAAATTACTTGCTGAAAACATTCCTCTATACGCTATAGAATCAAAAAGAGCTCTAAAAGATTTTGATTGTTTATGCTTTACTTTACAAACCGAGCTCATCTATACTAATATCTTATATACCTTAGAATTAGCTCAAATCAATTTAAGAAATACTCAAAGAAACAACGATGACCCTATTATTATGGCGGGTGGTATAAACGCAATTAACCCGCAACCTCTAAGTTTATTTATTGATGCCTTTTTTATAGGAGAAGCAGAAGAAGGTATAATTGAAATAAAAAATATTTTTAAACAAGAAAAATCACGCCAAAAAAGACTTGAACGTCTTGCAAAGCTTGATTATATGTATCTTCCGGAGTATTCTAAAGATATAACTATCCACGCTGCAAAATATATGTCTTTTACAAAATCAGAAGATACTCATTTCCCTCAAATTGTTCCACTCTTAGAAGGCACTCATAATCGATATACTGCCGAAATAATGAGAGGTTGTTCCAGAGGATGCAGGTTTTGTCAAGCAGGTATGTTTTACAGACCGGTCAGAGAAAAAAATCCCGATATCATCATAAAACAATTAATATCAGATATTCAAAATTCAGGTTGGGATCAAGCAAGTTTAATGTCATTATCATCAAGCGATTATACTTGTATTAAACCATTATTAACAGAATTAATCAATACCTTAAGCGGTACAGGAACATCTCTTAGCCTACCTTCATTACGCATAGATAACCTTGATTTAAATCTTGCAGAATTACTCAATCAAATTAAAAAAACAGGCATCACGTTAGCTCCGGAAGCAGGCACTCAAAGGCTTAGAGACGTTATAAACAAAAACCTTACAGAAGATGACATTTTAAATGCAATCAAATTTGCCTTTGATGCCGGTGCAAAATTAGTTAAACTTTATTTTATGATTGGTTTACCTTATGAAGAAGATGAAGACATAGAAGGAATTATTACTCTTGTCGAGAATATTATTGCTTTTACAAATAAAAAAATGCGTATTAATGTCTCCATTTCACCATTTGTACCAAAACCAGGAACTCCTTTCCAATGGGCAAAAATGAATGATGAAGAGTCTGTTTTAAAGAAAGCCTTAAAAATAAAACACTCCCTACTCAAATATAAATTCATCAAAATCAGTTACCACACAATCGAGTTATCTTTTCTTGAAGCTGTATTATGCAGAGGAGATAAAGATACTGCCTTTGTCTTAGAATCAGCATACAAAGATGGTGCAAAATTTGATGCTTGGCGAGAATTCTTTGACTATGACATTTGGACAAATGCTGCAAAAAAACTAAATTATAATTGGTATAAACCCATTAACGGTTTTGAGATTGACTCACCTCTACCATGGGATAACATCAATATCGGGGTAACTAAAAATTTCCTAAAACAAGAACTTTTAAAAGCTCAACAAGCCGTAACCACTCCTGACTGTAAAACTAATGTCATAACAAATCAAAACAAACACAATTGCAAAGCTTGCGGTGCCTGTAATACTGATAATTATGTTATGTTAGCTGATAAAAAAACTATCATTTCTAACGATATTCAACAACCTTTTATACCTATGATTAAGTCGCAAACTGATAATACTCATCCGGAAATACCTCAAAATCTAAATATTCAAAGCAATTACCTTTATAGAATTTTTTATTCTAAATTAAATGATTTAAAATACTTTACTCATCTTGATTTCTTAAGATTAGTACATAGATTCTTAATGCTTTCAAATCTCAAGGTTACCTTTTCACAAGGATTTAATCCACACCCAAAAACAGCATTTTGCCCTCCCCTATCTTCAGGAATCGAAGGAGAAAATGAATTTTTTGATATATGGCTATCTGAATATGTTGATGAAAATATCTTAATTAAAGAATTACAAAGATTTAAAATAAGAGACTTAGAATTTACTAAGGCAATCCTTTGCTATAAAGATAAAGAATATTTTAAAAACTACATTCCTATTAGTGCTTTTGATACTGAACTCTTAAATATCAATTTCAATAATTCATATCCTATTGAAATGTATATCTCACAATATATTACTAATATAAATTTCACTTTTACTAAAGTTAGAAAAGGCAAAGAAAAACAAGTTAACCTCAAAGATATTATCTATTCTATAGAACCATTAGAAAACAATACCCTCCAAATTATCAAAAAGATAAATGGTGCCTCGGTCTTTGATATCTTAAAGTTTATCTTTAACATCGAACGTCACTCAACAGGAAATATTGATATTTGTAGAAAAGAATTATTGTGTAGTGAGTAAATTATGGCTCAAATTATAATTTATAACATCGATATTGAACTCAAACATCAGGAAAAATATACTGTCAAATGTAACAATACCGAAACACTTTTACAGTATCTTCAGGAATCTGCAATGATTATTATCAACTCAAACTTACTTTCAAATAATGAAATTCTCTTTTTTCGCTTATTAAAACTCACCTTTCCCTATGTAACTATTGCTGATTTTAATCATAATGTTATTTCAGAAACTTTTATCTGTGCCAATAATAGCACTATCGAAAAACTTATATATCAACAATTAAACAAACACTTTATAAAAGAAGATAAAAAGAAACTTCTCAAAACTACATTTAGTGATATAATTACTAAATCATAAATATTTAATCTACTCAATTATTTTAGATTAAAAACTACCATTAAAATATTTTCAATAAAAAATCTAATGGTGCTCAACATTATTTAACAATCTCATATATTAACCTCTTTGAGTAATTTATTTCTTTAAAATTTATTGAATTTCAATGACTATCAATCTTGTAAAACAATACAAATAGAGACTGTTGAATAATTTCAATTATTGTTCTACAAGCTTCCAACTTGTAGTTTCATAAAATATTGAATACTTATCACTTAAGGTTTTTAGTGCAAGCAAGGATACTCGCACATCAATATTATTCAATAGCCTTAAATATTACTTATTTTGTATATTTATATTTATAAATTAATAAATGTAAATCAAATAGTGCTTTGTTGATATTTATTTTTGTTTTGTAAAGTTATAATACTATGTTTTTATGCCGACTAACTACCTGAAATATATAACTTAGGTACAGGAGACCTACAGGAGATGTTATTTCCTGTAGGTCTCCTGTACCTAAGCTGTTACATATTGCCATTTTCTAAAGTCATAAGTATTTATTTTGCAATAATTTAGTTGCATTGAACATATTTAATTTATAATTATAATTAAAATTGTAAAACAAATATACTTTACAATTTATTTTTATTTGATATATTCAATTAAAACTATTAAATAAATTTCAGTTAATACATAACTTTTAATTTAATGACAGACTATCCCTAGCTATATTTCTGATTATTCATAAATAATAATATTTTGCTAGGCTAAATACAATTACATAACAACAGAATAATATAAATTAATAGATTTAATAAAAATGTTAAAATCAATAATTGATATTGATCTTTTCAACTATGAAAAGACGATTATACACTATCTACTTCATAAATTACTTTCAGAGTGTCGTTTTTGATAGGGAAAAACAAAGTAAAATCTTTTACTTTTTTGTCTAAGTAAGCAGATATATATATTTTACCTGATAATTGTTGTCCGGGAAATAAAGAAGTTTTTCTTAGCGATTCAGTTGCTAATTGTTGACGTTTATTGGCAAGTACAAGCAAAGAGCTCTCGATTCGGTTTAATTCATTATAGTATTGTTGTTCTCTTTCATCAGATTTTATATTATACTCTTTTCGTTCTTCTTCGGTTTTATTCTGAAATGATTCTGCAATATCAAATAATAAGAAAAGAGAATTATTTAACTCGTTTGATCTTTTTTGTTTTAAAGATTTATCAATTTGCTTATCGTAATTTCTTATTAAAGTTTCAGGATCTAAGGCATATCCGGTAAGATTTTCATTAAGTCTGTTTGTATAGGTACAGTAAAAAACATCAGGTGAGAGAACAAGTATCTCGTCAGAATTATTCTGAATTAAAACATCAAAAATTAAGGTTCCAAACCTGCTTGAATCATAGTTCACTATTAAATCAACATTATCATTCGCCAGTTTAATTAATTCTTTTCCATTCATCCAAAGAATCTCCGAAGAATTATTTGGGTTTTTCAAGACAAAAACACTTGGTCGATTTACAAAGCAAGCTGTTAATGACAGCACAATTAAGAGTGCAATACAATAAAACACAAATGAAGGAAATTTACTAACTTTTAATGTAGATTTGAGTACTTTGTATAACATATTTTTTCCTTTTTTAGTATAAATTTTTCTATAAGTGTAATACTTTATTATTTATTCAAAATCTCTTTTGCCTTTAAATCAGATAAAACTTCTAAAAAAGCATTTTTGATATTATTATAATCCGGTAAATCCTCAGAGAATTTTATTGCAATTCCTGTTTCATTACTGAGTTTGTTTAAAAGTTCTTTTGTTAAAGTTGATTTCATTTCATCATTTACATCACCACTGAAATCACTAAATAGTACTCCACCTATGTCATTAATTATGGGTAAAGCTCTTGCTTTTAACCTAGCAATAAATTCTTCATTTGATTGTCCGGATTCTCGCTTAATGTCAGAAGATAAGAGCTTTTTTAATGTGCCCTTTAAATCATCTTGAGTATATGCCATATTTTCCCCTCTTTTTAATTGTTTATACGAGATAAATCAAGAAATATTTGACTTGATTTATATATTTTTTTTAGGGAAATAATTCTTAACTCCTCTAACAGCAAAAAAAGATAAAACTACAAAACGAGCTAATTGAAAAATATTAAAAAATCCAATATTTATCTGAATCTTATATTCTAAAAATCCTAAAACTAAGCAGATTAAAAAAAGTATAAAGAACTCTTTGCGTGAAAGCACTGTAAATAATAGTAAAAAAATGCCGAAACTAATATAATTCATAATAACTCCTTGCTTTTAGAAAGAATTAAAACTGGTGGAGGTGGCGGGAATCGAACCCGCGTCCAAGGATAAGTCAAATGCCAAATCTACGTGTGTAGTTATTTTAAATTGTCGGCAAGTTATATAAAATAATCAAAATTTTAATTTGCTTAGTCTGTGAGTTTCGCATAAATCTACAGACATAAATTTATGCTAGCAACAATGTATAACAATCTTTTTGAGGCACGTTGCCATCCTCTCAAGACCGTAGCTGACTATGCAGCTAATGCGTAATTTTCGTTTGCAATTATGCTTTTCAACCGGTTTAACGAGAAAGGTTGACTCCTCGACACGCATCAACAATCCACTCTATCCCTGTCGAATCCATACACCCCCGTATGGAATAAACTTTTTTATAAGAACTAATAACAAAATAATTTTAAATCTACAATATGTCAAGAATTTTTATCATAAAAATTTTTACTAACGCTAAAAATGAGATGTCGCTATTTATTAAATCTCATAATTAACTTTATATCTCAACCAAATTTTGCCATTATCCATTACTTTATTATCAAGAAGATTAAGTTTATTTGGCTTTATTATTGGCCAATTAATTTCGGGAGAGGAAAAAAGTGTAGGCGTTTTAAAACCCCCAATGACGATTGGACTAAAAAGTATATTGACTTCATCAAGTAAAGAACTTCTAATTAAAGCACCGCTCAAACGACCACCGGAACTCGTGACAATAGTATTTACCTTAAGTTTTGATTTCATCTTTTGAAACATCTTTGGCAAATCAATTCTATTTTGTCCTTCAATAAGATATGGGATGTTTTTAGAACGTAAAAAAGCTAAATACTCAGGAGGAACTGTTTCTGTTGTTAAGTGAATCATATAGGTTTCAGAATCGTCTGTATCAGCAGTATAACCGTTTCTAAATCTACCTCGTCCATCAACAATTGAAGTCCAAGTTTTTCTACCTGTACGATAGACAATATTATCAGGTAAAAAATCTTTAAATAAATCTTTGATATCACCGTTATATCCGGGAAGTTCTTTTAGTTCTTCTTTTTCAGAAACCACCATATTGCTTCCTTCTATAAACATATCAGGTTTATAAATATCTATAATTGCTTTTGAAAAATTCTTCCATTCTTCGGGAGAACAAAGCATTTGATTAAGTTCAGGATTATTAAAAGAATCAAACATTGTAGTGTCAGGTCCAAATGTAATTCTGCCATCAATTGATGCACCAACGTATAATATAACTTTTGGTCTGTCCATAATTTCCCTCCTACTTCGTCATAACTAATTATAAAAATAAAGAGCCATAGAAACTATGGCTCTTTAAAAATCGTATATTTTTATTTATTAACTTTAAATGTAATATCACCTTTTTCAAAGAAATTAACAATTTGATTTGCTGATGCAAGACCTGCATTAACGTTTGCTTCTTCAGTTTGAGCACCCATTTTTTTAGGAGTAGCAAAATATCTGTCAGCAAATTTATCCATCATTTCATCATTATTGTCCGGAGCAATATCTGTAGCATAACGGAAGTCTTTACGTTCAGTCATAATTTTAACAATAGATTTCTCACAAACTACTTCTTTTCTTGCTGTGTTAATTAAAGTAGCACCTTTTGGCATTAATGAAAGTAAATCATAATTAATTGAATTAACCGTCTCTTTTGTTTTAGGGAGATGTAAAGAAACATATTCACATTTTTTGTATAAGTCTTCCATCTTATCAACAACTTTGATCCCTTCAGCTTCCATTTTTGCTTTAGCTACAAATGGGTCATAAGCATATACTTCCATACCAAAGCCTTTAGCAATATTAGCCACAAAACGACCAACGTTTCCATAAGCATGAATACCAATTTTTTTGCCTCTTAATTCACTACCGGATTTACCGTTATATTTACCTCTTGCAAGATAAATCATCATACCGATTACAAGTTCAGCTACAGCGTTAGAATTCTGTCCGGGTGTATTCATAGCAACTACATTTTTAGCAGTAGCTGTTTCTAAGTCAATATTGTCATATCCGGCACCTGCACGAACAACTATCTTTAAGTTTTTAGTAGCTTCAATGACCTCTTTATCAGCTTTGTCAGAACGAATAATCATAGCATCTACATTTTCAACAGCTTTTAATAAATCAGCCTTTTCTTGATAGCTTTCAAGCTTAATTAGTTCATAGCCTGCTTTTGAAAATATCTCTTCAATTCCTTTCACTGCAGGTGCTGCAAAAGGTTTTTCTGTTGCAAGTAAAACTCTTTTTGACATATCTTACTCCTTAAAATTTTTTAATAAATCTCTTTTAAAACATATATGATTTTTTGTCAATAAATATCTTTTTCTTTTCTCTTATTACAAATTTTTATTTTCAAGCACGAAACAACTTCGAACTTTGATAATCAATAAAAAGCTATTGAATAATATTGTTGTGCGATCATCCTTGCTTGCACTGTAAACATCTTAAATATAACGATATCAATTTGATTAAGGTTCTTGTGTTTAAAGAATTTTTGATGCAAGCAAAGACGGTCGCAAAACTTAGTTATTCAACAGCCTTTATATAAGTATTTTTCTTTAAAACATAAAACAATAATGCGTAAGTCAATATTTTACTTGACAGGATTAGATTTACTATTTATCATAAAATAAAAAATATAGAGGAGTTATTATGAAGATATCTATTATTATAGTTTCAGATAAGGTTTCTCAGGGTTTAATTGAGGATACTCTTGGGGTAGAAATGATAACTTTATTCAAACAACAATTTAATGATTTAAACATTGAAAAAGTTGTCATTGGGTCTAATGCTCAAGCATTATTAAACGTATTTGAACATCACACTTTTTCAGATTACATAATTACTATAGGATGTACAGGGTTAACTGCAAAAGATATTGCTCCGCAAGTTACACAAAATTTTTGTGATAAAGATTTACCGGGGATTTCAGAAATATTAAGATTTGAAGCTTATAAAGAAAACCCAATCGCAATGTTGTCAAGAAATTATGCAGGTATAAAAGGCAATACCATTATTATCAATGTACCGGCAAGCCATAAAGGAGTAAAACTTGCTACAAGGATACTCTTACCAATTCTAAAGCCGACTAAACAGCTTTTAAACGGCCATAAGATATAGATTTTTCTATAAATAAGGAGACAAAATGGATTATCTGACTATAGTAATACTTATAGGTATTATCTTAATCATCTTACTTTTACTTTTTAAAAAGAAATCTACTACTAAAGACGATATAATTAAGGACCTTATTAACAATAATTTTGAAAGATTTGAAAAAATATTTAAAGAAGATAACCTTAATAATCGAATGGAAAACAATAATAACTTATCGAATTTTAAAAATGAAATTAATCAAAATCTAAAAGAAAATCGCACAGAATTAAACTCATCAAATGAACAATTTCGAAAGACAACAGAAGATAAACTTTCTACTTTTTCCGAGACATTAAAGACTGTTTCACAAGACATCCTTAAAGCCCAAACTGAGATTAGATTAGAAACTGAAAAAAAACTTGATAAAAATAACATTGATTTAACTAAATCTTTTGAAGACTTAAATCATAAACTAAATAATAATCTCAATGAATTTGCAAAAACTCAACAATATAATTCAGAACTATATCTTAAAAAATATGAAGAAATAAAAACTTCAATAGAAAATAAAATGGAATCTATTCGTAAAACTGTTGATGAAAAACTACATACTATTCAAGTAGAGAATTCAAAAAAACTAGACGAGATGAGAATAACTGTTGACCAAAAACTACAAGAAGCCCTCGATAAAAAACTTAGCGAATCATTCAATAGTGTCAGTAAGCATTTACAAGACGTATACAAAGGTCTTGGTGAAATGAAAACTCTGGCAAATGATGTAGGTGGTTTAAAAAAAGTATTATCAAATGTGAAAACAAGAGGTGTCATTGGAGAAATTCAACTCGGAAATATATTGGAATCAATTTTAAGCCCCGAACAGTATGAATCAAATGTTGCTACTAAAGCAAATACCCAAGAAAGAGTAGAATTTGCTATTAAATTACCGGGTAAAGATAGTCAAAACTCATCAGTTTATTTACCAATAGACTCAAAATTTCCTGATGCAGCCTATCAAGATTTACTGACAGCTTATGATGATGCTAATCCTGAGAAAATAGCTTCCTCAAGAAAACGTGTCGAACAAGCCATTAAAACAGCAGCTAAAGATATAAAAGACAAATATATCAATCCTCCGGAAACAACAGATTTCGCCATTTTGTTTTTACCTTTTGAAGGTCTTTATGCTGAAGTCTTGCAAAACACTAACCTTGTACATCAAATACAAAATGACTATCATATTAATATTACAGGACCTACCACTCTCGGAGCTTTCATCAATAGTTTACAAATGGGATTTAAAACTCTTGCTATAGAAAAAAGGTCCAGCGAAGTATGGAAATTACTCGGAACTGTTAAATTTGAATTTAATAAATTCGGTGATGTTCTTGTAAAAGCTCAAAACAAGCTCAGAAGTGCCGGAGATGAAATTGATAAATTAGTAGGAACACGAACAAGAAAAATTCAATCCGCTTTACAAAATGTAGAACTTCTTCCTGAAACAGAAAAGTCTCTTATAATTGATGATGTTGAAGATGAAAACGATTTAGATGTATAGATAAAATACTATCCAATAATGTAAAAGTTCTACAATCATCCTTGATTATGGTTTTAAGTGTAAGCAAAAATGCTCGCACAACAAGATTATTCAACAGCTTTATACAAAATTATTATGGTACTTTATAAAAATTCTACCTACATAAAGAAAAAAAGCTTGACAGAATCTCGTTGAAATATATAATCTTAATAAGGAGCATTTTATGAAAGAAAATATTATTGGTAAAATAGAATTTAAATTTTCAAATCAAGAATCTGTCTTACATATACAGAAATTGTATCCTTATTTAGAAAATGGTGAAGAAATATCTTTAAATTATTTAAAATCTTTGATAGAAACATTAAATTTAAGGACTGAAGTTAATTATAATATTTTAGATTATTATATTAAGGAAGCAATTTCTAAAGGAATAGTTTTGAATGATGTCTTTGTTTCATCAGGGAAAACTGCCCAAAAAAAGAATTCCTCTCATATCACTTTTACAAATAAAGAATTTTCTATTGATACTCTTGATAAATGGTCTTTTTATAATTATCTTTTCAATAATATGCAACTTCCTGATATGACAAAAAAGATTCCTATACCATTGTATTTTATCAAAAAAGGTGAAATTATAGCTAAGTTACAAATACTTAATGAAGCTATCAACGGTACATCTATAACCGGAGAATCAATAATCGCCGGTAGATTTCAAAATCTAGATTTTAAATCAGGTGAAAATGTTCACTATGATGAAGCAAAAAAATCTTTTATTGCCGGTGCTTGTGGATTTGTAATGTTCAAAGATAATGCAATTACCGTAGTCCCTCCTTTTTTTGTAACAGAAGACAAAATGCAACTATATTTTATCAATATGGAGAGACAACCACTTTATAATATTGAAAAACAAGACATTGCAACTTTTTTATTAAAAGAAAAGATTCATCGGAAAAGCTTAGTTAAAAATTTCAATTTAGATTTAGAACCGGGAATGCCAATTCTTTTAGCTGAAGGGAAACAACCCTCTAAAGGTCAAGATGCAAAAATTGAATTTTTAGTTGATATTGTTAGTAAACATCAACAAAAAGATGAAAATGATAAAATGGACTATCGTGAGGTTAAACAATTTCCATCAATTGGAGCAAATGAAGCATTAGCAAAAAAAATATTAGCTATACCGGGAGAAAATGGCTATGATATTTATGATAATGTTATTCCTGCAGCCAACCCCAAAGATATAATCTTAAAAAATGGACCAAATACATATAAAGAAGAAAATGATAAAGAAATTATAATATATAGCAAGGAAGATGGTTTAATAGAATTTAAAAATAATATTATATCAGTTTTTCCACAACTCAATATATCGGGTGATATAGATTTTTCAACAGGTAATATTAATACCAAAGTTAATGTACATATTAATGGTAATGTAAAAACCGGCTTTAAGATCATATCAGAAAAAAATGTTTTCATAAAAGGTATCATTGAAGATAATTGTCAGATTGAGGCCGGAGGAGATTTAATCATTAATGGAGGTTCTACCGGTGCTAATACTAACATTACTTGCCAAGGCAATATGTCAGTTAAATTTATTGAAGGTGGAAATATCTTTGTCAAAGGAAAATTATCTGTCCAAAGATTTATACTCGCAGCAAACATTGAATGCCTTGATACTATTACTGTAATGGGTGCAGGTATAAATCTAAATGAAAAAGGTGCAATAATTGATTGCAATATTAAAATAAAAAAAGCGTTGTTTTGTCCTACTGTTGGTAATGATACAGGCATTAAAACCTATATTAACTTCGGATATGACCGTTCTATACTAAATAAAATTGCAAATCTTGACGAAACAATCAATAAAATCAAACAATCAATAGATGAACTAAAAGCGAGATTTGAAGATGATATAAGTTCACCTAATATATTTAATTTGATTAAGAATTATGCAAAATCAGTTAAAGATGAAGTTATACAAGCTATTCAAGAAAAAAATAAATTAGATAATCAACTTCAAATGATGACTAAGATTTATGAAAAAGAATTAGATAATAAAAAACAGATTATTGCAGAAGCAAGTGTTCAGATTTCTAATAAAGTATTCCCAACTCTCGCTTTGGAATGTGATTCAATCAAGAAAATTATAGATACTCTTCAACCTCCTTCAAAATACTATCTTGACTTAGAAACAAGATGGATTGAAAGAGGTTCATACCTAACTAATAAATTATAATATAATATCAATAATAATGGAGGTTTCAATTATGAAACTGGAAGGAAAAGTTGTTGTTGCTCAAGGTGGAGGACCAACAGCTGTAATTAATCAATCTCTCGCCGGTGTAGTATTAGAATCAAGAAAATTTTCCCAAGTAACTAAAGTTTATGGTGCAATTAACGGTATGAGAGGCATTGTAAATGAAGATTTTTTAGACTTAACTCAAGAAACTACACATAATCTCGAAAGAGTAGCTGATACACCATCAAGTGCATTACTTTCAACAAGAGATAAACCTGATGCAGCATATTGTAAAGAAGTTTTCAATGTACTTAAAGCTCATGATGTAAGATATTTCTTTTATATTGGAGGCAATGATAGTTCTGATGCTGTCAGAATTATAAATGAATACGCTCAAGAAGCAAACTACGAATTTAGAGCAATACATATTCCTAAAACAATTGATAACGACCTTGTTCGTAATGATCATACTCCCGGCTATGGTTCAGCAGCAAGATTTGTTGCAGAAGCCTTTATTGGGGCTAACTTGGACAACAGAGCCTTGCCAGGTATTTATATAGGCGTTGTTATGGGTAGGCATGCAGGATTTTTAACAGCAGCTTCTTCCCTCGCAAAAAAATATCCTGATGATGGGCCTCATTTAATTTATTTACCTGAAAGACCATTTCATCGAGAAAAATTTTTAAAAGATGTCAAAGCAGTTTATGACCAATATGGAAGATGTGTTATAGCTGTTTCTGAAGGAATTTGTGATGAAAATGGTGTTCCCATAATTACTAAATTAACTGATAATAATGAAAAAGACCAACACGGAAATATTCAACTATCAGGAACAGGTGCTCTTGGCGATCTTTTAGCTAATTATATTAGAAAGAATTTAAAGATATCAAGAGTAAGATCTGATACTTTTGGGTATTTACAAAGATCATTTCCGGCTTGCGTCAGTGATGTAGATCAACACGAAGCAAGAGAAGTCGGTGAAAAAGCAGCTCATTATGCAATTTGGTATAATATTGATTGCTCTATTTCAATCCAAAGGACAGGTTATTATTCTGTAGATTATAAACCTATACCATTAAATGAAATTGCAGGCAAAACAAGACATATGCCGGATGAATATATAAATGCTACAGGTAATAATATCACAGATTCCTTTATTCTATATTGTAGGCCTTTGATTGGTTCCGGGTTTAAACAATCTCATAGGATTAGAGCTCCAAAAGTAGAAAAATTACTTATTCGTTCATAAAATAATATTATAAAAAATAATAACCGGGTATAAAGCCCGGTTTTTTATTTATTAAAAAAACTATTGACTTATTTTAATCATAAAATATCTTTACTTACATAAATTTGCAGTCTTAAATTTAAATTAAGCTGTATAAAACAAATAGAAGGAAAAATATGACCACATTCAATGAAATGAATCTTAGTACAGATTTATTACGAGCTATTGAGGATTTAAATTTTGAAAAGCCTATGCCGGTCCAGGCTGAAGTAATCCCATATTTAATTGAAAAAAATGTCTCGGATATGATTGTACTAGCCCAAACAGGAACAGGTAAAACCGCAGCGTACGGTTTACCTTTATTACAAAAAATTGACGCAGATAACAGACGTACTCAAGTCTTGATTTTATGCCCTACAAGAGAATTATGTATTCAAGTTGCAGAAGATTTAACTTCTTACTCAAAGTATATTAAAAAAGTTAAAATTGCGGCTGTTTTTGGTGGAGCCAGCATTGAAAGACAAATAAAAGTCCTAAATAGTGGAGCTCAAGTTATATGTGCTACCCCCGGTAGATTATTAGATTTATTACGAAGAAAAGAAACTAATCTCTCAACTATCAATGCTGTTGTTCTTGACGAAGCAGATGAAATGTTAAAAATGGGATTTAGAGATGACCTTGAATCCATTCTAAGTGAAACTCCCGATGATAAAAATACTCTATTATTTTCAGCAACTATGCCTCCGGAAGTAATGCAAATTACAAAAAATTATCTCAAAGACCCTAAAGAAATAACTATCGGAGAAAAGAATGTAGGTGCAGACGGTGTTGTTCATCATTGCTATATGGTTCAAGCCAAAGATAGATATCTTGCTTTAAAGAGAATCGTAGATTTTTATCCTGAAATCTATGGTATTGTTTTTTGTAGAACTAAAAAAGAAACTCAAGAAGTAGCTGACCACTTAATGAGAGATGGTTATAATGCTGAACCTTTACATGGTGATTTATCACAAGCTCAACGTGAACTCGTAATGCAAAAATTTAGAAGCAAGCACGTAACATTGCTTGTCGCTACTGATGTTGCAGCCAGAGGACTAGATGTAGATGATTTAACTCATGTTATTAACTATAACCTCCCTGACGAAGCAGAAGTATATACTCATAGAAGTGGAAGAACCGGTAGAGCAGGTAAAAAGGGTATTTCCATTATAATTGCCAATTTGAGAGAAAAAAGAAAGATTTCCGATATTGAAAGGAATCTTAAGAAACAAATTGAAACTAAAAAAATATTCACAGGTAAAGAGATATGTGAAAAACAACTCTTTCATATGATTGATAAAATGGTTCAAGTTGATGTTAACGAAGATGAAATTAATCCATTTCTTGAATTGATATATAAGAAATTAGAATGGTTTGAAAGAGAAGAAATTATTAAAAAATTCGTTTCTTTAGAATTCAACAGATTTTTAGATTATTATAAAGATGCCAAAGACTTAACTATTAATACTTCATTTAAAGATAGAAATCAAAATTCTGATATTAATTTTAACAGATTCTTTATAAACTTAGGGAATATTGATAAATTAACTCCTCCTGAATTAATAGGCTTAATTAATGATTTAACTGACCAAAAACATATAGCAATAGGTAAAATTGATATTAAGAAAACATTCTCATTCTTTGAAGCTGATGCAGTATATACAGATACTATCCTTAACTCAACTGAAGATGCCTATTTTGAAGATAGACCTATCTCAATTGAACTTTCTAGTGAAAGACCTCAAAGAGATAATAAAAAACGTTCTTTTCATAGGAAAAATTCTCAATCCGGATTTAACTCGGACAAGAGAAGAAATAACTCAAAATCAGATAGATATAAAGATAAAAGATATTAAATTTTGAACTCCAAAAAGTGTAATGTACAAATGTTTCATTACACTTTTTTTTTATTTTATAAGTAGTCATCACTATTTATCTCTTGACATTGTGATTATGTTTAATTATATAGGATATACATCATAAAAATAAAGAATCATACTGAGGGCATAATGAAAAATATTTTATTATTACTTACTCTTTTGATTATTACTTCTTGTAAAAACAACAACAATAACTATACAGATAATAAAATTAATAACTCTATAAAAGTTAATGTTATGGTAGTACAATACAATAATATTGAAAAAGTTATTTCAACAACCGGATCTGTAAATTTTAAAAATGTTATTAATGTTTGTCCTAAATATACTGCAACTATAAAAAATATACTTGTAAATGAAGGTGATGACATTAAGGAAAATCAGATTATTGCAAATATTGATGAAACCAACCTTAATGCTTATTATAATAATTTTAATATAGCTAAAAGAAACTATCTAGCATCCAAGTATCAAACTGAAAAATATAATCTTAGCCCTGTTGGGTTAAAAGCTTTTGAAAAAACCTATAATAAAGAACTTACCTTACTTGAATTTGCAAAAAAGAATTTATCTATAAAATCTCCTGCAAATGCATTAGTTTTACGAACAAACTTCAAACCTAACGAGTTGTATAATTCTGACACACCTGTCATTACCATTGTTAAAGAAAAAGAATTACTAGTTGATTCATACATATCTAAAACTATTATTGATAAACTTAAACTCGGACAAGAAGCCATTTTAAAAACAGGAATAAATAATGATAGATTTGAAGGACAAATTTTATATATTTCTACACAAGTAGATTCTATAAATAATATGTATCCAATAACGATAGGGTTAAAAAATAGCATTATTTTAAATAAATTACGCAATAATCAGTTTTTAATTGTAGATATAATTTTGGAAACCAAGGATAATGTTATATCGATTCCAAAACAAGCTTTATTAGATGATAATACTGTAATGATTTCTGAAAATAATATTGTTAAGATTAAACCTGTCAAAACAGGTATATCAGATAAAAATAATATAGAAATTATTGATGGATTAAATATTGGTGAAAGGATAATAATTAATAATTTTGATAAATTAGTCCAAGATCAAGTGATTATTGAAGATAGCCTTAAGAACATTTCTAAATAAAGCTTACAAATATTTAATTGCATCAGCCTTAAATTCTTCATATCTTGCCATTAAATATAGTAAATCAGATAGTCTATTAATAAAAGAAATTATATAACTTGATACTTCATATTCTTTTGATAAGCCGATTATTCGTCTTTCAGCTCTTCTCGCAATAGTTCTACATACATCTAATTTAGCAGATTGTATTGTGTTTCCGGGGATAACAAAGCCTTTAAGTTTGATAATTTCTTCAAAATAATATACTTTTTCAGTTAGATAATCTACTTGAGTAGAATCAATTGGATTAGTAAACTTCTTTTGCACTGATGCCAATTCTCCCATAATTCTAGGTAAAATTTTTTGAATATCATCTAAAAGCTTTTTAGTTTCTTCAAGATTAGCATAATGTTTTGCTTCTCCCAGATGAGCATCAAGTTCATCTAATGTACCATAAGATTCAACCCGTAAGCTACATTTATCAATTCTTTCACCTGACCATAATGAGGTTTGCCCCTTGTCTCCGTTTTTTGTAGAAATACTCATTTTTTTATCCCTTTATTAAGTTTATTAATTATCTATGTCATAATAGCAAATAACATAAACAAGTCAATATTTTTTTATTTATCTGTGATTTATATCTCAGATGAGAAATGAAATCTGCAAACAAATTTTAAATTTATCTTGACATATATAGATAATATAATAATTTGTCTATATGGAGGAATAATGATAACAGTTAATGAATTATTTGAAACTTGTAATATTCAAGATATTACGAATGGTTATGCTCAAGATATGAGCAATGAAGATTATGTTTGTTTAATCTGCGGGAAAAGATATAGTTCTCAAGAAGTTTATAGTTTTAACAATGCATTTTATTTAGCCGAAAAAGCTGTTAAAATGCATATTCAAGCAGAACACGGTTCAGTCATTGAGCATTGGTTAGATTTTGATAAAAGTATTACCGGGTTATCTGAACAACAAATCAATATTATCAGGTTAATTACTCGAGGCTTAAATGATAAAGAGATATCTATAAAGCTTGGAGATATATCTGAATCAACAGTTAGAAATCATAGGTTTAAGTTAAGAGAAAAGGCAAGGCAAGCAAGAATATTTTTAGCTATAATGAATTATGTGGAAGATATAATTCAAGATAAGAAGAAATTTATTGCTATCCCAAGAAATATTAAGCATATTGATGAGCGTTTTCAAGTGACATCTGAAGAAAAAAATAAAATTATCAATAAATACTTTAATGATAAACAACAACTTCTTCGATACCCCAAAAAAGAGAAAGAACGACTTATAGTTTTACAAAAAATATTAGAGTTATTTGACCCAAATAAGAAATACAAAGAAACCGAAGTAGATAGCATTATTAAAAATTATTTTCTTAATCTTGATTATATTTTAATACGTAGAGCATTTATAGAGTATGGTTTTATGGACAGGAAAAATGATGGAACAGCTTATTGGGTAAAGTAAAAAACCATTAATTATTCTTGACTTATAAATTATGTAGTATATAATCATAAAAAAAAGGAGGTGATTATGCCGCAACGAGCATTTTTCCCAAGTAAATATATGCAGGGGGCTAATATTATAAACGAATTACCGGATATTATAAAAGACTTTGGTTCAAAACCGGTTATAATAGCTTCTCCAAGTGTTAAAAGTAAAATTTTACCTAGTTATGGTGAGATAATTTTAAAGAAAAAAATTGATATAATTGTCTTTAATGGAGAGTGTACTAATACTGAAATTGACAGATGTTTAAAGATAATAAATGATAATCATTATGATATTGTTATAGCAATGGGAGGAGGTAAGACGATAGATACCGGTAAGATCTGTGCAGATAAGTCAAATTTGCCGGTAATAGTTATTCCTACGATAGCTTCTACTGATGCCCCTTGTAGTGCTTGTGCTGTTACTTATACTAAAGAAGGGAACTTCGAATCTGTTCTTTATCAGAAAACTAATCCAACAATGGTAATAGTTGATACAAAAGTAATTGCAAATGCCCCGGCAAGGTTCTTAATTTCAGGAATGGGTGATGCCTTAGCTACATTTTTTGAAGCAAAATCTTGTCTTAGAAGTAATGCTAAAAATGAATGCAATGGACATAGTACTTTGACAGCATTTCAGATTTCAAAATTATGTTATGATACATTACTTAAATATGGCTTGCTTGCCAAGATAGCAAATGAAAATCAAATTGTCACTCCTGCCTTGAATAACATTATAGAAGCAAATATATTATTAAGCGGTATTGGTTTTGAAAGTTGTGGTTTAGCGACAGCTCACGCAGTGCATAATGGTTTAACTGAATTACCTGAAACTCATAAATATTATCATGGTGAAAAGGTTGCTTTCGGAGTATTAACAGGGTTACATTTAAATTCTGAAGACAAACAAACGATTGACACTGTTTATGAATTTTGTAAACAAATTGGCTTACCTACAACCTTTTCGGAAATTGGGCTTAAGAATATTTCTAAAGATAAATTACTAAAAATTGCTACAAAGACTTGTTCAAAAGAACAATCTATACATCATGAAATTACAATCATTACAAAAGAAAAAGTAATTGACGCTTTAATAATGGCAAATGCTTATGGAGAAAAATTCTGATTTAAGACTTATGTTATTCAATATACTATAAAAATGAATCCAATTTATTAATATCTAAAATTGACAAGAATTAAGATTAGATATTAATGACATTAGTTTATTATTAATTTTGTAATTTTAAAACTATAGTTTTTTTTTTAAATTGGAGTTGTTATGAATCATAAGTATATTGAAATTTTAGAAAATCTACCTATTAAGAAATCTGTTTTTTCATTGATTGTTCCTACAGTATTGGCAATGTTAGTTCAAATATTGTATAATTTAACCGATACATTTTTTATTGGAAAGCTAAATGACCCTTTCCAAGTTGCCGCAGTCACCATTACAATGCCCATTTTTATGATGTTAATGGCTATTTCCGGAATCTTTGCTCATGGTGCTGCATCTTTTTTATCCCGTAGTCTTGGCGAAAAAAAATATTTGCAAGCAAAACAAATAAGTACTATATCAATTTTTTTGATGGCTACTACAGCTATTGTTATTATGATTCTTTTTTTATGGAAGATTGAAAATATTTTGATAATGATAGGAACGAGCGAAAATACTTACAATTATGCTAAAAGTTATTTACAGATTATTATTTCCGGTTCAATGATGATAATGCTAAATTTTGGTATTAGTCAATTATTTAGAGCTGAAGGTGGAGCAAAGATTGCAATGTTGGGTATGATGGTTGGTACAGGATGTAATATTATTTTAGACCCGATTTTTATCTTTATGCTTAATATGGGTGTTATTGGTGCCGCTTACGCAACTATAATTGGTAACACAATATCTTTAATCTTTTATATTATTTGTTATAAACAAGGGAAAAGTTTGGTTACGCCGTCATTAAAACATTTATCTTTTAACTTAAACCATATAAAAGAAATTTTAAAAATTGGCTTACCTTCCTCTCTAAGTCAAATTATGATGAGTTTTGGTAGTGCTTTGTCTTATTATTATGCAGCTTTTTATGGAGATTATGCACTTGCTGCGATGGGAGTAGCTCAAAGAATTATTTCTATAGCAATTTTTACTTTTATTGGTATCTCAACAGGAATACAGCCATTAATTGGGTATAATTATGGTGCATTTAATTATAAAAGATTAAAAGATTCATTAGTGTTCTCAATAAAATTATCCTTATCAATTTCAGTTATTTTTATTTTTCTATTTATTGCATTTTCAAAATATGCAGTTATTGTTTTTATTAATGAACCACAAGTAATAGAATATGGAAGTAAGATTTTAAGAATGTTTACCTTTGCAATTCCATTTGCTGCATTACAGATGATTTTTATGGTAACATTGCAGTCTATGGGCAAAGCTTTACCTTCATTAATATTATCTCTTTCAAGACAAGGGATTGTATATATCCCCGCTATTATATTCTTTAATTATTTATGGAAATTTGATGGCTTAATTATGGCATTACCTGTTACAGATTTTATGACTGCAATAATAGGTTTTGTCTTTTTCTATAGAGAAATGTCAAAATTTAAACATAATAATGCTTTATCAACAGCTCAAGTATAAGTATAAGAAAATTGTTTTGTTATTTTTTACCTTATATATAGGACAATTATGTTCTAACGCTTGTAGTTTGTAAAATGTTTATTAATTGATATTCTTATAATTTTAAAAAATTTTTTATACAAGCAAGGATGCTCTCACCACATTAATATTCAATATTTTTTTTTGTATGATTTAAACTCATTTTTTTATTGACTTTTTTTATAAATATGGTTATTATCTTCATAAATTCATAAAAAAGGAAAACTATGGATGTTAATGAAACAATTCAGTACTTAATGAAAAAAAGATTTGAAATCACGATTGAAGACATAAAACTTTGTAATGAAGCTATTATTCATTGCAAAAAAAATAATTTTTACGAAGAGCAGATTAGATTGTATTCAATTATGGTAGGTGGTTTTATTAGAAATAATAAAATTTCAGAAGTACCAAAATGTTATGAAAAAATAGAAGAGATTAGAGACAATAATCCGGATGATATAAAATTACAAAATCTTGCTAATTGTACTATAGGATTATATCATTGGAATTGTAGCAGATATCAACAAGCATTAGATTTATTCTTACAAGCGCTGTATAATGAAACAAATGAAGAACAAATCGCCAGAATCAAACATAAAATTGCTGTATCTTATTTAAAATTAAATAATTATTCTAAATCCATTATGTATTTTGAAGATGTTTACAATGATCTTGATAAGATAACCGATAATTATTTTAAACAAGACCTTTTAACATGGTATTCAATCTTTTATAATGAAATCGGTATTATTAGTAAAGCTGTAGAATTAGCCCAAGAAGCTATTATCATTAATACTAAAATATCTAATTTTGAAGGGCTTGCAAATAATTATAATACTATTGGTCTTTCTTATAAATATCTGGGATATAATGATCAATCGATGAGTTGTTTTATAAAATCTGAACAAAATGCACTTATTGCAAATACTCCAATCTTACTTGCAAATGTTTATAATAACATAGCGTTAATTTATACAAATCAAAAAGATTATGAAAAAGCTATTGAATATTATGAGAAATCAATAGAATTTAGGATAAAATGTACCGGTTTAGACCAATTATCTATTACGTATAGAAATCTTGTACCTCTTTATTTACTAAATAATCAAATAAAAAAAGCTAAAACATTATTATTAGAAATGAAAAAGCTTGTGACTGATATTAAGACAGAAAGAGGAAAAATTAACTATTTAGTCTCAAAATCTGATATTGCTATATATGAAAATAATTCAGAACTAGCAAAACAATCTTTAGATTCTGCTTTGATATTAACTCAAAAATTAAATAATTTATCAATTATAAAGACTGTTTATTATAAATATTCAGAGTTTTATGAAAAACAAAAAAAATATAAACAGGCTTTAAAATATTTAAAACTAAATAATGAAATTGATTCAAAATTACAAAAAAATGAAGATATTAAACTAACAGAAAATTTAACTTTGCAGCATCAAGCATTATTTGATAGATTTAAACTTAATAATAAAATTCAAGAAGAAAAAATAAATGCTGTAATTGCTCTTTCGGTTACTGCTAATCATGAAATAAATCAACCTTTAATGCTCATTCAAGGGAATTTAGATTTACTTAAAGACAGTATTACCGATATGGATGATAAAAAAATTAAATATCTTGATAATATGGAAAATGCTGTATCAAAAATTAAAGAAATTTTAACAAATTTCACTCAGAAAACAAATATTTCATTTGTAAATTATTTAAATAAAACAAAAATGGTTAAATTCGATGATTAATAGTTTTCTATCGTATCGTCTATCTGTTAATTAAAAAAATAAATTAATTTAATTTTGTATCTTTATATTTATAAATTAATATCTATAACATAAATGCCATTTAATTGAAATATATATTTATTTTGTAACATTACGTTTAATAGAGTTTTTACATACTAAATACTTGAAATATATAACATAGCTACAGGAGACCTACAGGAAACGTTTCTTCCTGTAGGTCTCCTGTAGCTTACTTGATTAGATTTATCAAAACACATAATCATAACTGACATATTTTCAATAAATTAGCTAATTGTGGATTGCTTAATTAATGAAAATAAGTAAAACTATAAAGTAAATATATTTTATACCTTATCTTTATTTGATATATTGGTTTTAGATGGTTAAACTAATTTCATAAAAATTCTATTTAAAAAAAGAGGGTTGCAAAGAACCCTCATAATAACTATTATATCTATTTATACTTTAAATTTTGTAACTAAAGCGTGAGTTTCATTCATTTGAGACTCAAGTTTATTAACTTTAACTCTTGTATCTTTAGCCATTTCGGTATTGTTTTCAGCTTGATTATTAATCATTGAAACATTTGAAGAAATCTCTTCTAAACCTGATGTTATTTCTTGAGTATTACGGGCGATATCGTTAACTAATTGAGAAATACTGATAGTATTATTAGCAATAGTCTTAGAGTTATTAGCCGAAGTGTTTGTATTTTCAATAATATGCTTTAAAGATTCTTGAGTAGAATTAGCCGATTTTTCTAATTCATTAATATCTTGTGTAATAATTCCTGCAAAATTACTAACAGCTTTTGACTTTTCAGCAGCTCTTGTTACTGACGTAGCAATCTCACTGGTTGCAGAAGATTGTTGTTCAACACTAATAGTTATACCTTTTATAATATCATTCAATTCAGAGATAATCACAGCAATACTTTTCATTGATTCTACCGCATAGTCAGTTTCATTTTGAACATTTTCAATTTGTTGAGAAATTTTATCAGTAGCTTCACCGGTTTGTTTGGCGAGTTCTTTTACTTCATTTGCTACAACAGCAAAACCTTTTCCTGCTTCTCCTGCACTAGCAGCTTCAATAGTAGCATTTAAAGCCAACATATTAGTTTGATCAGCAATAGCATTTATAACTCCAACTATTTTTCCTATTTCCATTGAAGAGGTTTTAAGTTCAGCCATAATTTTTGCTGATTCTTGAGCTTTTTTGTCTGCATCTGCAGTGATTTTATTTGATTTTTGCATATTAATAGATACTTCTGAAAGAGAAGAGCTCATTTCTTCAATAGCTACAGCAGATACATCAATACCTGAAACAACCTCATTAATATTATCATGAATTTGCTTGATATTTGATACTGTTTTTGAAACTGCAGAATTAACATTAATAATCAATTTTTCAAAATTATTAACTGAGTTTGCTACGCTTATTAAATTATCCGAGGTTACTCCGGCAGAATCTGCTACTTCTGAAATATTTTGAGCTGTTTCTTGAGTTGATTGGGTGATTGATGAACTATTAATACTAATTTCTTCGATTCCGGCTGAAACAGTATTAGTTTGTAATTTAATATTTTCTGCATTATTTAAAATATCTTCAGCTTGTAAAGATAAATCTTTCACAGAATCATAGACAAGATTATTTGTTTCAATAACTTTACTTATAATAAGATGTAATTTCTTGATAAATCGATTAAAACAACTTGCCATTTCACCAATTTCATCATTATGAATAAAATCAATACTACAAGTTAAATCTCCTTCTCCTTGAGATATCGAATCAAATTGAATCAGCATTTTTTTCATTGGTTTTATAATAATATTTTTAACTAATAAGTATGAACCAAGAGATAATGCAACTAATAAAACTAATAATTGAATGATATTAATCCATATTTCAGATTGAATAGCCTGAGTTAAAAATCTTGTCGTGTAGTAAATCTTAACATCTCCAATATGTTTTTCATCCATAAGGATAGTTTTTTCAAATATTTGAAAATTTTCTGCTTGATTATGAAGATTATCAATTATATCTATGTCGTTAGTTTCCAGTATATTATATTCATCATCTCTTGTTAAAAATGTAAATATTCGTCCATCCGGATCAGTAACTTCTACAGCAAATAGATTATTGTCTTCAAATTCTATTTCTAATATTTGATTAGCTCCTTCATTATTTAAATTCCAAATAAATTGAACTAACTGAATAGAAAGTCTTAATGTAGCACTTTCAGCACTTTCTTGTAAATCTTCCCGTAGTTTAGTCGATGATTTAGTAATATTATATACTCCAAAAAGACCTAAGATGATTATAACTATTACTAAAATGCTTAAAATCATTTTGATAGCTATTGATTTGTTTCCCATTATAAAGCCTCCTTTAACAAATTCTATTTAAAATATTTTGATTATTTTTGTCAACTAAAAAATTAATTTTCTTTGGGCGATAACCATTTTAAGTATCCACCCTTTTTAATCAAAATAATAGGCATACCCCGAGACATAAACTTGAGTCTCTAATATTGTTGTGCGAGCATCCTTGCTTGCACTCAAAACCTTAAGTAATAGGTATTTAATATTTTATGAAACTACAAGCTGGAAGCTTGTAGAACTTTTCTGCATTTCGAGACAGCTGTCCTCAAGGCAATTAGATTGCTTCTTCGCAAGCTCATCGCAATGACAAGATTAAGTCATTCTCGACTCACACTAGCTTTGCTCGTTGCAAGTCAAGTCTGACTATATTACAAGTCAAATCTGACTATATTGCACATAAAAATCATCTATCTATTTAATATAGGATACCTTGACTACTCCGATTTTCTTATTATTATGTTTCATTTCAATAGTATAGATACCACTGGCTACTCGTTTACGGTTATT
>Ga0334900_1000327_pt1 | contig 74875 bp, 72 predicted proteins | sample GraSluR3_MG_2_FD_207231 | JGI IMG/M metagenome (GOLD analysis project Ga0334900, IMG submission 207231) | Sludge microbial communities from methane-producing bioreactor in Wageningen University, Netherlands - Granular Sludge_31_08-R3 | ecosystem: Engineered > Bioreactor > Anaerobic >... | reverse complement strand
AAAACGCATTTGTGCCTCCTCCTCGAAACAAATAGTTTATGAGCGACAGTGAATTATCTCACTGTACCTCCACGAGGGGGAGGCGTTAATAAGTATCAAGCAATTGGAGCAGATGTGGCTACTGTCACGGTTTGTGAAAGAATTAGGGTAAAGAAATAGTGCGATGATTCACAAACCGCGCCAGCTTAACGGTTTGCAGCTGAATTGGATGTTATGTACATAGTAGTACGGACCATAAACAGAGCAGACGGTTGACCACTAACATAGTGTACGCTCTCCGGTGAGGTGAAAATTAATCGGAGATACGCATCGGAAAGCCATTCGATCCCTATCCATATATACTGATGAATTTGATATTATCGTGTATCGCTGCTATACAGGCTCCAATTATAATGATGAGTCAAATCCGACAGGAGAAGAAAGATAGAATAAGATCGGAAAATGATTATAAAGTAAACTTGAAGTCTGAAATAGAAATAAGAACCTTACATGAAAAAGTAGATCATCTCTTGTTGGATCAATGGTCACGGATGTTGAAAATCCAGGAAATACAAATTGAAATGCTGGAAGAAATTAGAAATCAGTAAGATCACACTCTTACTTAGGTGAAGGCGGCGGTTGAGCACGCCGCTTTATTTTCAAAGGACGGCCCATTTTGCGCAGCATATTAAATGCGGCCGCAGAAGTGCGTGGATACACACGGAAATGGCTTTTGCGAAAACGCGGCAGCCGAGGTACAAGGCGCACCCGCAGCAATGCAAACAGGATGTAGAGACCCAGGGGAAGGGCCATTGAATAAAAAAGTCCCGCCGGTCCGAGTCGGGACATAAACAGGCCTCCTGTAAGCGGCCCCGCGGCAGATCCTATACCGTAATACACGATGATCGCTCCTGCGGCGTGTACCATCTCGTCCTGGTTCAGCTGGTCGTTCATCAGGGCTATACACAGCGAATACAAGGGCATTGCAAACCCGCCGAAAAGCAGTGCCAGAGGATAGAGCATAAATCCGCTCGCTCTGGTGACTGCAATCATGAGAGCCGCTGCAATCCCTGCAATGGAACTCAGCAGAATCGCTTTCCTGCGGTCTCGATGGTCGGAAATCAAACCCAGGGGCCACTGGAAGGCCAGAGTTCCCAAAGATACCAGCAACATCAGAACCCCAATCTGTGCTTCAGTCATTCCCACCTGCTGTCCGTAGCGCGGAACAAGGCTCCAGCTGGCTCCGAATATGAGTCCGCTTACAATAATACCACTGCCGGCCAGGGGCGAACGCATGAAGGTTTTCACCAGCCGGGCTTTCTGCTTACGCACCTGTGGAACTCCCGTTACCTTGGTCAGCGCCAGGGGTACCAGGCAGAGGGAGATCAGCACAGTTGTAAGTCCGAATATTTCATAACTTGCCGGAGAAAAGATCCCGATAAGCGGTTGTCCCAGTCCCAGCGAAACATGGTAGACCATACCGTATACACTGAGCACGCGACCTCGATTATGGCTGGTGGAAGAGACATTAAGCCAGCTTTCCACTACCACCAGCATTACCGAAAGGCACAGGCCGTGCATCAGGCGCAGCACTATCCAGGCATAAGGGTCGATTATTATCACATGAAAAATAGCAGAAGCCGAGGCAATAGAGGCAAAGGCGGCGAAGGATCGCACATAACCTACGGTGCGGATTACCGGTCCGGCAAGAAGAACTCCGATGGCTAATCCGGCGTAGTATACCGACATAATTATACCGATAAGCGGTTCAGGAAAGCCTTCGATTCCCGCCCGGATAGCCAGAGCTGTTCCCTGCAGGGCCGAGCCGACACCCATAAAGAGTACAGCCACCATAATGGCCGTGATGGTGGTTAACGGACGATGTTCTTCCTGATAACTTAATTCCTGGATTTCCGACATTACCGCCTCCGGCTTTGGCTTTTATTACGGTTATGGTGATCATCCCGTTTCCGGCCGAAATACTCACTCTGATGAAAAACCGCAAACATAATCAAACCATAACTGTTACTGGGGAGACCCCCCTCCAGTGAGGTAAAAAGAAGGAGAGGAACTGATGCCGTAAAGAGCATTCTATGATAATATCGTTTTGAAAACTGCCTGTCAAAGCCGAGAGAATCCGGAGAAGAGCGGGGGTATAGCACGATTAAATACAAATATCGGCACGACCGGCATGAGTATATATTTTTAACAGGAGAGGAACGATCATGAAAAAGAATGTTCTGATTCTTGCTATGTTTTTGTCAGTATCCCTGCTGGCTGCAGACTATAGCGACGAGGTAGATAAGTTCTTTAAGCTGTATGCTTCTGAAAGGTATGCCGAAGCACTGGAAAGCATTTACGGTACCAACAAGTGGATCATCTCATCTCCGGACGTTGTACAGAACCTGCAAAACCAGCTTACTGGTGCGCAGCGGCTGGTTGGCAGGTATTACGGTAAGGAGTTTCTTGGTGAAGTCAACGTGGCCGACCGATTTGTACATTTAACTTATCTTGCTCTTCACGATCGGCAACCTTTACGGTTCGAATTTCAGTTCTACAAACCGGATGCCGAATGGAAGCTCTACTCGTTTTCTTTTGACGATGCCATTGACGATGAAATAATGGAAGCGGCCCGGGAAGCAATAGCAGGCGGGAATCCATAGCCGGCGGGATGAGTACGATACCGGGGTGCCGGCAGTTTCGCTGGTTTTGTCGTCGGTCCGGATGATGACTTCAGCCGGATAACTCCGGATTTCTCGTTTGATTTCCCGGCGGAGCGGAACAGGGCAGCACTTTCTGCCTGTATAAATTTTACTTGCCAAATTTATTAACCAAACATAAAATTGATTCATGAAAAGTATAATAATAAGATGTTTTTCACTTCTTCTTGGTATATGTTCGATTTTCCTGTTCATTGCCGGGTGTTCGCGGACGGAGTATCAGGAGATGTCGGAAGCCGAGATCCTGGACCTTCTGTCCCAGGTCGTCGCCGGTGAAGAAGCTCTGGAGGAAGCCGGCCAGCGATACTTTCTCGGCCTGTCAAAAGATAATAACAATCTTGTCGTTCCTGCAGTTCTCCATGAGCGTTTGAAAAACAACGATCCGATTGCGGTTCTGGATATTCGGCGTGCAGAGGACTTTGCCAAGGGACACATCGAAGGGGCAATGAACATCTGGTGGTTTGACGTGGGGCACCATCTGGATGAACTGCCCCGGGACAAAATCCTGCTTGTGACCTGTTACAGCGGGCAGTCGGCGGGGCAGGTAGTCGGGGTCCTGAGGATGATGGGGTTTGAAGCAGTCTCCCTGGCGGGTGGAATGAACGGCGGCTGGCTGTCCGCAGGTCTGCCGGTGGTGACCGAATGAGCCGGCCTTTCCCGTTATTCCAGGTTTGTGCTGCCTGTGTCGTCCGGTGTCTGTTGACCGAAAAGACGGCGGTCTGCTGATGAGAAGTATACGCTTTCAGCTGATTTCCGCCTTTCTCAGCATAGTTCTTCTGATTGTGGTGATTGCCGGGGCCGGGTTTTGGGGTATTCATTCTCTCTCCCTGGGCATAGACCGGATCGATGCTGATAACCGGAGTATCCTGCTGTACCGTGATGCTCTTGTCATGGTTGATAATGTCCAGAACAATCTGCAGTCCCTGATAGAAAACCGTAACCAGGTCGGGATACAGGAGTATACCCGCCTGAAATCGTATTTTTCTGAAAACGGCAGACTCGATCAGGACGGTATGCCGAAGGTTCAGCAGGTCCTGGTGTTTGTTATAAGCACGGGCATACGTTCGTATATCGAAACATTCGAAAAGGATTTGCTGCCCCTCATCGAACGGAGGCAGCAGCTTCTTTCGCGTTCCGTCGGTCAGACTCTCGGCAATGTTTCGTCCCCTGCGACGGAAGGAGGCGCATCGACCGATTCAGCAGTTATCGCCGAAGAATATTTCCGCATCGTGCTGCAGCAGCCGGCCCGGTCTTTACAGTCTGTTTATACAACAATTTCCCGGGCTGTGGGTACGTTGAACGGGATGCTGACTGATGATATTTACAGGGTAACCGAAACGAGCGATTCCGTGGGCGATCGGCTTGGAAACGTCCTGTTGCTTGCATCTCTTGCTGCTGTTGCGGTGAGTCTTGTAATCTCGGTGCTCTACAGCAATCGCTTTACCAATGCCGTTCAGTCCATATTCCACGCCATGAAAGACGTTTCCAACGGAATTCTGACAATTCGTCTGGAAACAAAATACAGAGACGAAATAGGCGCCCTGGGACGAAGTTTCAATGATTTTCTGGCAAATCTCTCTGCCATTGTCTACAATACCCGGCAAGGTGCGCAGGAGACGTTGACAGGTACCGACCAGCTGCTGGATTCCATGACGGTCACCGGTCATTCCGCCGAACAGATTCATCTGCTCTCCTCGCAGGTGGAAGAGATCATTTCACAGCAGAACGATATTATATCGACCGTTTCTTCGAATATGGAGGAGATTGAACGAACCATCGAAGAGCAGGATGCCAATATAAACACTCAGTCCTCAATGGTTGCGGAAAGCAATCATTCCATTACCGCGCTGATTGAAAGTATCCGGGAGACTGCAGAAAACCTGGGGAGGAGTGCGATAGAGTCGGACCATTTGCAGCAGGTTACCAGTTACGGAAGTTCCCGACTCGATGAGTTGAAAGAGACGGTTCATACGTTGAGCGATCGTTCAGAGGCGATTATTGATGCCAATACGACGATCAAGCAGATCGCTTCGCAGACAGATCTTCTGGCCATGAATGCAGCCATTGAGGCGGCCCATGCCGGCGACGCGGGACGAGGATTCTCCGTAGTGGCGGAAGAAATACGAAAACTCGCCGAGGTTTCAAACCTTCAATCCCGGACCATTTCTGAAAACCTGAACGAAGTAAGAGCGTCCATCGAACGTGCAGTGGGAATATCAGCAGAGACGGAGGCATCGTTCGCCCGGATTACCCGCTCCGTGGAACAGGTGAATACCCTTCTCAACGATATTAAAGCCAGAGTAGATGAACAGTCCCTGAACAGTGAGAACATACTCGCCACGCTGGAGGAGGTCGGCAGGATTACCGAAGGGGTCAGGAGCGGATCAAGGGAGATGCTTATAAGCGGAAGGATCGCTATCGACGCTATCGGCGGTCTTGTGAACGTCAGCACAAGGGTCAGTAATGCCGCCGGTTCCATGACCGATGAGGCGACCAGGGTCAGCAGGGACGCTGAAGAGTCTCTCGCTCTGGTAAAATCGATGGTCACCGTAACACACTCCTTGAACGAACAGGTCGCGGTATTCGAGATTGACGGACAGAAACCTGTGGATACATCGAGACCGACGGAACGGGAGCAAATTTCCGGGAGAAAGAAAAGCGCCTGATATGCGATTGCCCGGATTCAGACGGAGGCCAGGCTTAATTTCAGGGAAAGAAGCTTTGTCTCCGCGCTGTCAGCCCGGGAAGTAACGACAACCGGGACTTTCAATCCGGCCAGAAGTCCCGCTATGCTTGCGCCGGCCAGTACCGTAAGGGTTTTATAGACGGCGTTGCCGGAATTCAGCTCGGGAAAAAGCAGAATGTCTGCGTCGCCCGCAACAGGGCTTTCGATCTTTTTTATTCGGGCCGCCTCTGTCGAGATGGCAACGTCAAGACCGAAGGGGCCGCCGAGGACGGCCCGTTCCGGATCGTATTCCCTGCGGAGACGTTCAGCATCTATTGTGGAAGTTATTTTTGGATTTACCGTTTCCACCGGAGCTACGAGTCCCACCTTGGGGTGGGGAATTCCTAGTTTTTGTGCCAGAATTACGGCGTTGTCAAGTATCCTGACCTTGTCGTCATAATACGGTTGTATGTTGATGGCGCAATCTGTCAAAAAGAGCAGTTTATGGTATGAGGCAACCTGGCAGAGTGCGATGTGGCTGACAAGTCTGCCGGGTTCCAGCAAGCCTGCAGACTTGGAGAAGAGAGCGCGGCTGAATTCCCCCGTATGCACCTGTCCCTTCATGGCAATCTGTGCTTTTCCTTCCCTGACTCGTTCGGCGGTCAACGCGCAGGCTTCGATCTCGTTTTCTGCGCTTTCGCATTCATAGGAAACGGGGTTCAGCCCTGCTTTGCCGGCGGACCTTTCGATTGATTCAGGGTTTCCAATAAAGAGGAACCTGGCCCAATTCTGATCAGCCGCTGTTTTGCAGGTTTCAAGGATTGCCTCATCCTCGGGGAAAGGGACTGCAACCGTCGCTTTCCTTACGACTTTCAGAAACTGGTCGAGCTTCACCGGCGATACTCCTTGATCGTCTGCGGTCTGTTCAATGCCCTGAGGGCGTTCTCCGCAAGGGCCTCCATTTCGCGCTCCCCTTCTACAACAAGCACGGGTGCGAGGTATGAGACCCTTTCGCGGATCAGGTCCGTCAGATAGCTGCTGCAGGCCATTCCTCCGGTCAGCACTATTCCGTCGATTGCGCCTTTGAGGGTTGCACCGTGGGAAGCAATCTCCTTGGCGACCTGGTAGGCCATGGCTCGAACCACGGCTTCCGCTTTCGCGTCTCCGGCGTTTATCCGCTCCAGGGCTGCCTGAAGATCGTTGGTCTCCAGGTAGGCGACCATTCCTCCCTGACCGACGATCTTTTTGCGAAGTTCCTTTTCCCTGTCACGGTATTTCAGAGCCAGACTGATCAGCTGTCCCGCCGGAAGGCCCCCACTGCGTTCCGGGGAGAAAGGGCCATCGCCATCCAGGGCGTTATTCACATCGATGACTCGTCCATGGCGGTGGGCGCCAACGGAGATTCCGCCTCCCAGGTGAGCTACAATAAGGTTCAGTTCCTCATAGCTTCTGCCAAGCTGGGATGCAGCCTTGCGGGCCGCGGATTTCTGGTTCAGGGCGTGGAATATGCTCACTCGCTGTATCTCCGGGCAGCCGGAGAAGCGGGCTTCGTCGATCATCTCGTCCACAACTACCGGGTCTGCGATGAAAGCGGGGATACCCCTGGGCCGGGCGATTTCCTCCGCGAGAATCGCCCCCAGGTTGCTGGCGTGTTCTCCCCAGCGGGCGCTTTCAAGGTCCTCCAGCATTGGGGCGTTCACGGCATAGATCCCGCTTTCCAGGGGTGCCAGGAGTCCGCCCCGGCCGATGACGGCTGAAAACTCTGCGTCCTCCGGAAGTACGTCGCTGATGAACTTCTCGGTCAGTTCCCGTCGGAAATCCTTCTGCCCGGCGACGGAGGAGAACCGCCGCAGTTCCTCCGCCGGATGGCGGATCGTATGGCTTTTCAGGCATTCATCCCCGTGATAGAGGGCCAGCTTGGTGGATGTGGATCCCGGGTTTATAACCAGGATAAATATAGTATCAGAGGTCGGCATAAAAGGCTTCGGCCTTTTGTATGAGCCGCAGGTTCAGATCCAGGTACTCCTTCTTTTTGAGGCTGAGGGGCAGTATCGCCTTGAAGGTCTCCAGATCCACGATCCTGGTTTCAAGCAGATACACCGTCAGCATGACGATATTGGCTGCGGAGATAAGCCCCTCGTTCCGGGCCATCTCAGAGGCCGGAACATAAAGGTCTTTGACGTCTTTCCGCTTCACCTTTCGGTCCACAACTGAAGAGTTGACTATTATGAGTCCTCCGGGCACGACTTTATCCTCGAAACTCAGCAGTGACGGAAGGTTCATTGCCATAAGCACGTTCGGCTCGTCGACAACTGGAGATCCTATCGCCTCTTTCGAGAGGATAACACTGGCGTTGGCGGTGCCTCCGCGCATTTCCGGTCCGTAGGATGGGAGCCAGGTGGCTTCAAGGCCTTCTGCGATAACGCAGTTTGCCAGCAGAATCCCCGCAGAGAGTACTCCCTGGCCGCCAAAACCGGATATCTTGATGTGCTGCTCCTCCGGCAGTTCCTGTTTTTCTACCTCCGGCAGCTCCTTCTTTACCTGGAAAAGGTCCATCAGTTCTTTGTCGTCAAGGGGCGTCAGCCGTGTGCGGGGCGTGCACTGTTCTGCGGTATCCCGGAGGCATCCAGGGGGAAAGATCTCCTCCATGCTCTCCTTCATCCATTCCCGGGCCCTGACGGGGTCCATCTTCCAGTTAATAGGACAGGGAGATAGGACCTCTACAAAAGAGAAGCCCTTTTTATCGATCTGGTTCTGAAGGGCTTTTTTGAAAGCCCGGCGGGTCTTCATTATGCCCGCAGGGCTGGAGAGGCTTACCCGTTCGATGTATACAGGAGGAGCAAGGGCGTTCATGACCTCTGCCATTCCGATGGGAGACCCGTCAAGAGACAGGTCTCGTCCTTCGGGAGTAGTCAGGGTCTTCTGCCCGCTGAGGGTTGTGGGAGCCATTTGTCCGCCGGTCATGCCGTAGATGGCGTTGTTGATGAAAATGACCGTCATGTTTTCTCCGCGGTTGGCGGCGTGGATTATTTCGGTGGTCCCGATTCCGGCCAGGTCTCCGTCTCCCTGGTAGGAGATAACCACCGCATCGTCCAGAACCCGTTTGACCCCGGTTCCCACCGCCGGCGCACGGCCGTGGGAACACTGGATATTTCCGGTATCGAAGTAGTAGTAGGCAAATACGGAACAGCCTACAGGGGAGAGAAAGACCGTGCGATCCTGGATTTCCATCTCGTCGATTATTTCTGCAAGAAGCTTGTGGGCGGTCCCATGGCCGCAGCCGGGACAGTAGTGGGTCGTTTTCTGGCCGGAACCTTTGCGTTCAAAGACGTCGTAAAAGCTTTTTGGTTTTTCCTTTACTATCATGCCGGTACCCCCTGCATGTCGGACTCGGTGCGGGCTACAATCTCCGACACCTCCGGAACCACACCGCCCATCCAGTTGTACAGCAGATGAGGTGCACGTCCCTCGAGGGCCAGCTCCACATCGTCGGCCATCTGTCCATTGGACAGTTCCACGGTGATAAACAGTTTTGCCGAGGAAGACAGCTCCTTCAGACGCTGCCGTGGAAAGGGATAGAGTGTCCTTGGCCGCAGCAGGCCTGCCTTGATCCCTTTTTTTCTGAGCTGGGAAACCGCTGAGTAGCAGAGCCTGGAACTGATTCCGTAGGCCACGAAAATCAGTTCGGCGTCTTTCGTCTGCACCTCCTGAAAATCACATATCTCCTTCTCGATTCGCTGGTACTTTTCCTGGAGCTGATGATTGTGCTCAGACATGAGTTCCCGATTCATGAGAATGGAGGTAACCAGGTTTTCCCGGCTCTCGCTGTCTCCATAGACCGCCCACGAGTGACGTTCTCCGTGGAGAACCTTTTCCGGGAACGAGACGGGCTCCATCATCTGTCCGATATAGGCATCCGTCAGAACAAAGACAAGCATGCGGTATTTGTCCGCCAGCTCAAAGGCCTTGTATGTAAAATCGCACATCTCCTGGGCCGAGTTGGGAGCCAGCACAATGTTGCGGTAGTTTCCGTGGCCTCCGCCTTTTACCACCATGTTGTAGTCGGACTGTTCCGGCCAGATGTTGCCGAGTCCCGGACCGGCGCGCTGCACGTCCACAAGGACTGCGGGCAGTTCCGCTCCGGCTATATAGGAGATCCCTTCGGCCATAAGGGCTACTCCCGGTCCGGAAGAGGCGGACATGACCCGGGCGCCGGCGCTGGCTGCCCCATAGATCATGTTGATAACGCTGACCTCCGATTCTCCCTGGAGAAAGACCCTGCCTGCAGCCCGGAAATAGGCCGCTGCGGCGTGGGCTATCTCGCTGGCCGGGGTTATGGGGTAGCCGAAAAAGTGGGTCGCTCCCCCCAGGAGGGCGCCGTAAATAACTGCTTCGTTTCCTTTCATCAGCTGTTTATGCATGCATCTGCTCCTCGTTTTTATACACCGTAATGGCGCCGGGTTCCGGGCAGACATAGAAGCATATTCCGCAGGCGGTACAGTTGGGGTTTTTGAACACAGCGGCCTGATATCCCAGCTGGTTTATTTCGGAACCGATTCCCAGGCAGTTGTTGGGGCAGTTCTGCACGCAGAGGCGGCAGCCCTTGCACTCGTCTGCAGCTATACGAACATAATTCATCAGATCCCCCCGAAAACTTCGTCCTGACCGGTACCGAAGTAGTTAATCTCGTCTATCGCCTCCAGGATATCATGGGGTAACTCTTCTACTACCAGCATGTGATGGGGGCAGGCTACCTTGGGACAGATGTAGATCCTGTTGTTGCGCCCCGGAAGATACAGGGCGATCTGTTCCTGGGAGTCGCAATCCTTGTTATCGCAGGGCTGTTTGACGTTCAGCAGAGCATCGCAGTAGGGACAGTGGGCCTCCACTGCGCTGTTTGCCTTTATCTGGGTTGGAAGAAACGAAAAAAGATTTGCGTGGCTTCCCCAGAAGGAGTCGAGAAACACAACGCCCTTCTGGTCTCCCAGCCGGATATTCAGGCGTATGGAAGGTTCATCGTGAATGCGGACGCTGTCCACCAGCAGATTGTGGCCGTTGGGGCAGAAAACCGATTCAACGAGAAGAACCTCTTTTTCGTGCTTGGTAAAAAGGCGCATCCCTTGAGGTATGTTGGCTTTGAATGCCGCGGGGATTTCCCTGATGGTCAATTCCATCTGCGAGCCTCCTTTTTTTTAATTTTATTGTAATTCGACTTTTGGGATTTGTAAAAAGATTAATGAAATTCCCCCTCGTAAAGGGGTGTGTTTTTAGCAAACTCCTTGCGGGAGACATTTTTTGTTTGTTTTTGATGTTGAACCTTACTTCAGAGCCTTCGCTGGGTGTATAAGCGTTCATAATACCCATTCAATTCCAGCAGTTCGGAATGAGTTCCTTCTTCAATGATACGCCCCTCCCTCATTACATAGATTCTGTCAACGTTTCTGACGGTGGAAAGCCGGTGGGCGATTATTATGGTGGTCCGGTTTTCCGCCAGCCGGAACATGGCATTTTGTATAAGGGTCTCCGATTCGGTATCGAGGGAGGAGGTCGCCTCGTCAAGGATCAGAATGGGGGGATTCTTCAGAAAGACCCGGGCAATGGCTATGCGCTGCTTCTGACCTCCCGACAGCTTTACTCCCCGTTCTCCCACTTCGGTATCGAAGCCCTCCGGCAGGTTTTGAATAAAGTCTATAATGTTCGCCCAGCTTGCCGCCTGGATCATCTGCGCTTCCGTGGCCAGGGGATTTCCGTACATGATGTTTTCTCTTAAGGAGGTGTCGAAGAGAAAAACGTTCTGCTGTACGATTCCTGTCTGCTCCCTGAGAGACTTCTGGCTAAGGTTTTTCACATCCATGCCGTCGATGCTGATCTCTCCCTGATTGACCTCGTAGAAGCGGGGAATCAGTGAAACCAGGGTACTTTTTCCGGCTCCCGACTCTCCCACCAGGGCTACCTTGCTGCCGAAGGGGATAGTCAGGTTGATTCCTTTCAGAACCGGCTCGGGGGATCCTGAATAGCTGAAATGAACATCTTTGAAGCAGATCTCCCTGCTGTGCTGCGCCAGGTCTTTTGCGCCGGGACGATCGGCGATGTCCGGTTCTATCTCCATGATTTCCACAAAGCGTTCAAAGGCTGCTGTCCCCTGCTGCAGCTGCTCGTTAAAGTTGATCAGTCTGTCGATGGGGGGCAGAATAATCCCCACAAAAAGTACAAAAGAGAGCAGGTCGTAGACTTCGATGAGCCCGTGATAAATGAGCAGTACTCCGCCGCCTACAACCACAAGATAGTAGGAGTCCCGGAGGAAATGAATGACCGAGTGGAAGCCTGCCATGGCGGTGTAGGCGTTCTCCTTGGCATAGCGGAATGTCGTATTTGAATTGTGGAATTTCTCTTCCTCAAGCTCTTCATTGGCGAAGGCTTTTACCTCCCGTATTCCCTGGACCGAATTTTCAACGGTGCTGTTGATTTCGGCGATTTCCTTTCTCACCTTTCGGAAGCCGGAGCGCATGCGGCCTCCGAAGATTATTCCCCAGATCAGCATGAAGGGAAAGGGAACCAGTGAGATGAGCGCCAGGGGCAAGCTGAAGCTGAACATGAAGATGTACGCCCCGATCAGTACCACCAGGGAGATTAACAGATCCTCCGGGGCGTGATGGGCGACTTCGGCGATCATGTTCAGATCATTGGAAATGCGGGACATGATATGACCGGTCTTTGTGTTGTCAAACCACGTAAAGGAGAGCTTCTGAACGTGACGGAAAATGTCGCCCCGCATATCGGCTTCCATGCGCACTCCCAGGATATGCCCCCATTTTATCCGGATGTAGTTTAAAACAAGCATGAACAGGCAGATACAAGTCAGTGCCGTGAGGGACCAGATGATCATGGGAACGTTGTTCTCGGGAATATGGCTCCGAAGAAGGTTCCGGGTCAGGTAGGGGAAGAAAATCAGGAGCATCGACATGGCGGAGGCCACTAACATATCGAGAATAAAAAGGCGTAGATGGGGGCGATAGTAACTCAGGAATTTCTTCAGCATGTGAACTCCGGTTTCCGTTTCTAACAAAAACCTTACACGATTTTTATCGTATCGTCATGGGTCTGTATTATAGATGCAGCAGCGGGTAAAGTTGAGGTTGATATGCTTTCTCTTATGCGGAATGACCAGGATATGCAGGAATCGGAGGAACAGCGGCTTCTGGAGGATATTATCCGGGAAAAACGTATTATCCCGCATTTTCAGCCGATTATGGATCTTTTTAACGGAGAGGTTTTTGCCTACGAGGTTTTAACCCGCTGCGAGGAACCGTTTTCGAATCCCGCGCGGATGTTTTCCCGCGCCAGGGATTGGAATATGAGCTGGGACCTGGAAAATGCCTGTCGAACCAGTGCCCTGGAAAAAATTACCGGATTTATGCCGGAAATGAAGGACATGCATTTTTTCCTCAACGTCAGTCCCCATATATTCAATGATCCCCGGTTTGTGTCCGGCACTACTGTTGCGAACCTGCAGAATCTTGGACTCAATTCCCGGAATATCGTGTTTGAGATTACCGAGACAGCCTCGGTCAGTGATTACCAGAAATTCGAAGGCCTCATACGCTATTACAAGAACCAGGGATTCCAGGTTGCTCTGGATGATTTTGGCGCCGGTCATTCAGGCATGGTCACCCTTGTCGCCATGACTCCCCATTTTCTCAAGATAGATATGGCCCTGGTACAGGGAATAAGCAGCAGCGCCTACAAACAGAAACTGGTGCGGGCGATTGTATCCTTTGCCAGAGAGGTGGATGCGGCCTGCATAGCCGAGGGAATCGAGGAGTTTGAAGACCTGGAGACCCTGCACCGCCTGGGAGTTCAGTACGGTCAGGGATTTTTGATCGGGCGACCTGCACCTCAGCTCACGGAACCCAATCCTGACATGCTCGAAGGACTGTACCGGATGATCTACCATAAAACCAGGTGGCGTTTTGCTGTGGATGAATCCCTCTCCGGAATGGTAGTCAAGCCGCTGACCTTCAGGCTGGAAGAGATTACCTGTGAAGATCTCGACCTCATTTTTCGTAAGGATTCTGGCCTTGATCATGTGGTCGTTCTTGACGGGAAAAAACCGTATTGTCTTATTTCCAGACGACACTTTTATTCCGTCATGGGCGGCCGTTACGGATACAGCCTGTTTCAGCGAAAATTCGCCGAAACCCTGGGAAAAACAGAAATGCTGTGTCTGAATGAGCATGTTGACCTTCGCACCACAGGGCGACTTGCAATGGACCGCAGGCAGGTGGATCTGTATGATCCGGTGGTGATAAGCGGTAATGAGGGCGAGTTCGTCGGTACCATCACCATGAAACAGGTTATACACAAAGCCTTTGATATGGAGATCAGGATTGCAACCTGCTCGAATCCCCTGACCCAGCTGCCTGGAAATCTGATTATCGGAGTCTGGCTCGAAGAAGTGGTTCGCTCTCCGGATTTCTGCGTAATCTACTGCGATCTGGACAATTTCAAGGCCTATAACGATGCCTACGGTTTCTCCCGGGGGGACGAGGCTCTGCGACTGACGGCACGGGTGTTGAATGAGTTTGTTCAGAGATTTTTTCCCATGGCCAGGCTCGGCCATATTGGCGGGGACGATTTTATTATTGTAAGCGAACACAGTGTTACAGAAGATCTGCTGGATGAGTTATGCAGCAGTTTTGATCAGACCAGGACCGAACTGTTTTCGGATCAGGACCTGGAGCAGGGCTGGTATTCAACGACAAACCGAAAGGGCCGGAAGGTTTGTGTTCCCCTCGTCTCCCTGAGTCTTGCCGTTGTAACCGGATCAAACTTTTCCGGTGATATTCATCCCGGACAATTGGGCCAGACTGCTGCAATGATCAAGAACAAGGTAAAATCCAGGAATATCGAAACCGGAAGAAGCGGGTATCTGGTTGACCGACGCAGTTCGCATGAGAAAAGTCCGATCGAAAATCGGGCGATCAAGTCTGAATAAAAGCTACACGAATGTAAAGGCAGTATCCGGGGATGTTCTGACAATACGGGGTGAAAAGAAAAGCGAAAAAGAAGAGAAGAATAGAAATTATTACCACCGGGAAAGCTGGAGCGGTGAATTCCTTCGCAAGGTTGTACTCCCGGAGGAAGTCGATTCCGAAAAAGCTGATGCTGAACTGAAAAACGGTGTTCTCAGGCTGAGTCTGCCGAAGAAGGAGAACGGCAGGTGAACATAAAGTAATAAAGTTTGCCAGTGTTCAGAATCGTGGGGATGAGTTTACGGTAAACCTTCTGTTAATCAGGATTTACGGGAATTTTTAATAATTTTCAGGATTTTTTCCTGTTTTCCGGGAATTCAGGAGGTTGAAGGATATCCATCCCCACGATTCTGAACACTACGTAAAAGTTTCGTAAAACCGACCTGGTCCCGTCCCTGTGCTTGGATGGGACCCTGCAATTTTTTACCCGGGATTTTCTGTTGGGTCTGTCCGAGAATAAAAAATATACGTGTGGTTCATTATGAAACGATTGATGAATTGTGCTACGTTTCATATTGAAACTGTTGGCATGTCTTGTGATTTTCTTTTTAAAGTAAATATTCTTTAATTGTATATAATCAAAGCGTTTAGCTCTTCGCAAAAATATTTGGCACACAAATTGCTGAATTAGATATGACTGTATCTATTTTTCAAGAATTAAGGAGTGTACAAGATGGGATCTAAAACTGGGCGGATCATGCTTATCGTATGTGTTCTGTTTTCTCTGTCTATCGGCGGTTTGTTTGCCCGAGGGGAAGCGGAGGGAGTTAAGTACCCGGACAGGCCGGTAACAATTATCGTTCCCTGGGGTGCCGGAGGCGGAACCGATACGATAACCCGAATTTTCGCCATCGGGTTTGAAAAGGAGCTTGGTGTTCCGGTCAATGTGGTGAACAGGACCGGAGGTAATGGTATCGTCGGGCATGAGGCTATTGTGAGCGCGAGACCCGATGGTTATACCATTGGAATGGCGACATCGGAAATAACATATTTCAAGACCCTTGGACTGGGTGAAATTACCCCGGATGATTTCGATCTGATATCGCGGATTGCGCTTATTCCTGCGGGTGTAACAGTCCGGGCCGACAGTGATTATGAAAATCTTGATGAGTTTCTGGCGGCTATCCGTTCCGAACCGAAAAACACCTTCAGTTCATCAGGATCAGGATTGGGCGGTCCCTGGCATATGGCGATTGCGGGACTTGTTAAAGCTGCGGGCATGGCTCCGGATAAAGTACAGTGGATACCGAGTCAGGGAGGTGCGCCAGCTCTTCAGGACATGCTTGCTGGAGGAATTTCCATGTTCACCGGTTCTCCTGTTGAAGCCAAGGCACTGATGGAGGCTGGAGAGGTTCGTACCCTGGCTATAATGTCAGAGAAGCGCTCCCCCGCGTTTCCCAATGTTCCCACTGTGAAAGAGGCTTCCGGTCTGGATTGGACTCTTGAAAACTGGTTCGGTCTTGTACTTCCCAAGGGTGTCCCGGCTGAAGTCCGATCGATAATTATAGAGAAGGCCCGGGCAGCACAGCAGTACCCTGAAGTCCAGGATGCACTGGCACAGAGGGGCATCACCCCCGTGTGGGATGGTCCTGAGGGGTTCACGAGTTTTGCTTCATCCTTTACGGAAACAGCTGCTGCGCTGTTAACTGAACTAGGAATAGCTAAATAAAAGATATTGAGGAAACAATGAAATTCAGTGACGTGATTAACGGAACGCTGGTAATGATAGCCGGCATAGCGATTTTTCTTGAAGCGAGAACATTCCCTGCGGTACCAGGGCAGCGTTTTGGCGCGTCATTCTTTCCGAGCGTGGTCGGCGGCGTCCTTGCGTTCGCCGGCCTCGCACTCGCCCTCAGTGCGGTTCTGCGGGGAGAGTACAAACCGTATGCGACCGCACCGGAATGGATTCAATCCAGAAAGAAATTGTTCAGTTTTATCCTGATTATTCTCTCTGTTCTTTTCTACATATTTGCGGTTGAGTACATCGGGTTTATTGTTACGATTATACTGATCGTTTTTGGGCTGCAAGTCTGGCTTGGGGCGGGAAAAGTCAGATCGATGCTTGTTGCCATTGGGAGCAGTCTGGTCTTCTATATGATTTTCTCCGTATTACTGAGGGTCCCGCTACAAAGCGGTATTGTTGAACGTTTTATTTTTTGAGGATGCGGCATGATAGATATACTGGTTTCTGCTTTCGGAATGGTTGTTGATCCACAGGTACTGCTGACGATTTTTCTTGCCTCCATTATGGGGATTGTGATCGGTGCAATTCCGGGGCTGACTGCCGTAATGGGGACTGCACTGCTGGTTCCCGTTACGTTTTATCTTCCTCCGCTTCCGGCAATCGCAGCTATTGTTTCCATGACAGCTATGGCAATATTCGCTGGAGATATCCCTGGTGGCTTGGTGCGGATACCCGGAACACCTGCATCCGCTGCATATGTTGGTGAAGCCTATGCTCTGACTTTGAAGGGACATCCTGAACGCGGCCTGGGTATGTGCCTCATATCGGCTGTAGTGGGTGGCATTTTAGGGAGTATCGTACTAATGGCCGCAGCACCACAGCTGGCCAGAATTGCCGTTCAGTTCAGTTCTGCCGAGTACTTCTGGCTGGCGGCTCTCGGGCTTACCAGTGCTGCTTTTGTTTCTGCCGGTAATCCCCTTAAAGGCGTTATCTCCATTCTTATCGGCCTGTTTCTATCGACCATTGGTATAGATATAACCGCTGGCCAGGTGCGTTATACCTTCGGAATATCAGAGCTGAAAGGCGGTCTCAGTTACATCCCGGCCTTGATTGGCATGTTCGCTCTTTCTGAGATCCTTCGTAACGTAGTGTCTCCATCACTGAAGAATCCAGAGGTCAAACCGGTAAAAAATGTTCTGAAGGGAATAGGAAGTGAGGCCTGGAAATGGAAAAAGAATATATTTCGGGGAGGCACTGTGGGGACGCTTATAGGGGCCCTTCCTGGAGCCAGTGCCGATATTGCTGCCTGGGTTGCCTATGCAATCAGTCGTAAAACGTCGAAATACCAGGATAAATTTGGACACGGGCATCTGGAGGGGCTGGCTGAAGCTGGAGCTGCCAACAATGGTGCTCTAAGCGGGGCGTGGGTTCCGACTCTGGTATTTGGAATCCCTGGAGATTCCATTACTGCTATTGTTATCGGAGTGCTGATACTGAAGGGGATGGAACCGGGACCGCAGATTTTCATTACTCAGCCTGCTCTGGTATATGCCATTTTCTTTTCATTTTTTCTTGCAAATCTTCTTCTCCTCCCGATTGGGTATGCGATGATAAGGATGTCCCGGCTTGTATTGCGGGTGCCGCAGACGGCGCTTTTACCTATCGTGCTTGTCGCCTGTATGGTCGGTTCTTTCGCGATCAACAACACGCTGTTTGGGGTAAGTATTATGCTGGCTATGGGAGTACTGGGCTGGTTCATGGAATCCAACGATTTTCCTGTTGCTCCGGCAATTCTTGGAATAGTACTGGGACAGATGGTTGAGTTCAATTTTACCACCGCCATGATCAAGTCTCAGGGCGACTGGAGTACCTTTTTTGCTCGTCCTATTGCAGCAGGAATCGGTGCTGTAACAGTCAGTCTTTGGATGTTCCAACTTGTTACAGGTGTTCTGCGTACTCTAAAAGCCAGGAAGGAGAACAGTTGAATGGCTCAAGCTCTTCCAATAGTCGACGCGCATCATCATTTCTGGGATATTGAACGGAATTATCACCCGTGGCTTTGCGATGAACCGATGATTCCTTTTCGCTACGGTGATTATTCATCCATCAGGAAACCGTTCATGCCTGAGGATTATTTTTCTGTTTCAAGGGATTTTAATGTTATCGGGAATGTAACTGTCGAAGGTGAGTGGGATCCTCGGGATCCTATCGGTGAAACCCGATGGATACACGAGATAGCGGAAGAGTACGGAAAACCAAATGCCCATGTCGCTCAAATCTGGCTTGACGACGACAAGGCTCCAGAGACCACTGCGGACCAGGCCGCTTTTCCTCTGGTCAGGAGTGTCCGCCACAAACCGCATGCTACTAAACGTCCATCTCATGGCAGCAAGCCCGAACCAGGTGGAATGAGTGATCCAGCCTATATGAGGGGCTATGCTGTTCTATCCCAGTACGATCTCAGTTTTGACTTGCAAACCCCCTGGTGGCACCTGACTGAAGCGCTGGCTCTTGCTGAGAAGTATCCCGAAATTCCAATAATACTTAACCATACCGGACTGCCCTCAGACCGGAGCCCCGAAGGACTTGACGAATGGAGGGAGGCTATGCGCGTTCTCGCCGAATTCCCCGGCGCGTCGGTCAAGATCTCGGGACTGGGACTTCCCGGAGTACCCTGGCGTGTTGATGACAACCGCCCGATCATTCTCGACACCATCGATATTTTCGGTATTGATCGATGCATGTTCGCCAGTAATTTCCCGGTGGACTCGGTGGTTGCCGATTTCAATACCATATTTAATGGATATTTTGAATCAGTAAAGGATTTCGGCGAAGCAGATAAAAGAAAACTGTTTGCAGAAAATGCTATACGGATATATCGAATAAAAGTATGACTGAATTTCTGAAATCCCGTAAGCATGAAAACTCGCGGCGATTTCTCCCGCATAAGTATTCTCCCGGACGAATTGAGGTCGGAGGGAGGCATAGTTCAACTGAATTTCAGTGCAGCATAATTGGCCTGTATTTTTGACCGCAGTTGTTCGAATAGTTGCGGTTTGGGTTTACAGATTAGTTCCAGATACAGATTGTGAGTGGCTATGGTATTGTTTCTGTCCTCAGAGGCAATGGCCTTCGGTTTGATGTTACGATAAAGTTCATAGACGGTTTTACCAATATCGATCATGAAGGGATTCCTTGTTAGTTCCAGGATCATGAGATGGAAGCCAATATCCAGCTCGATCCAGGATTCTTTGTCGGCAGTTTCAATCTGTTTTTCCTGTTCTCTGATGTATATACTAAGCTTTTCGCAATCCAGCGGTGTACGATTTGCTACAGCCATCTCGATTACCATGTGCTCAAAGTACTGCCGGAATTCGATGAGCCGCTCCGTTTCGTTGCTCATCATTAATAAATCGAAAATGAGAGGATTGAATTCTGTTCCGGAAAGCGGACGCTGCAGGAACATTCCTTCACCGCGTTTTATGACGATAACCCCCATGGATTCGAGGATTTTCAGTGCTTCACGTACGGGTGTCCGGCTGATCCCCAGTTGATCGGTAAGCTGGGCTTCGGTCGGAAGGCGATCTCCGGGACGGATATCTCCCTTCAGGATCATCTGTTTAACCAGGGTTATTATCTCGATATACTTTTTTGTACTTGTACGCTGGCGCTTAAAAACAATGGTTTTCTGGTTGTTTATATCGCTCATTGATTCAGTATAACGGTGTTAAAAAAATTTGACAATACGCATTACGTAGTATATAGTACATATTACGTACTATATATCAGATGATGCCCGCATGTATTTCTTCTTCTCAGACCAATGATTGTAGTACCGAATATTGATTTTGTTTTCTTAAGGAGGATTGTTATGGTTACGCGTGCAGTTGTCAGGAATTTCACGGTATTGTTGTTGTTATTACTGCTGCTTCCCGTTTTTGGTGGGGGAGTGCAAGAGTCCGGTAAAGTAGAGCTTAAAATTGCAACAGCGATCAATGAAAAAACTGAGCTTGCCGATGCAATGAAGGAATTCAAACGGCTTGTTGAAGATAAAAGCAACGGAGAGATCGAGGTCTTCCCATATTTCGGCGCTGTTCTGGGGGAAGAAAAGAGCGTACTTGAACAGTTGGGCACCAATGATGTGCAGATGAACGTCGGCGGCTCAGGAACTATCTCCTGGCATGCTCCTGAATATTACATCACAGGTATTCCCTTTATTTTTGAAGACAGCGATCAGTTCGAGCAGCTTACCAATGACCTTATCGACAACTATATCCGCGACATAGTGCTGGAACGCACGGGTGTGCGGATTCTCGGAATCTCGAACCGGGCACCGAGGAACCTGGTAACAGTAGACAAGAAAATTGTGACTCCCGATGACGTCAGGGGGCTGCAGATGCGGCTGCCTACCTACGACAGCTGGATAAAGTCCTGGGAAGCTCTGGGCGCTACCCCTCACCCCATTCCCGCGGCGGAGCAGTTTTCCGCGCTGCAGATGGGGGTTGTCAAGGCTACGGAAAACCCCATGTCCACCCTGTATAACATGCAGCTCACCGATCCCTGTAAATACCTGATTCTTACGAACCACCTGTTCGAGGCTCGGGTATGGAGCATCAGCGACAAGTTCTACCAGTCCCTGAGCGATGCGCACAAAAAAGTCATCGACGAAAGTGCCGCCATTGCCATGAAATATCTGACTGACCGGAACAAAGAAACTGATGCGGAATACCTGGAAAAGATTAAGGCACAGGGGCTGGAGGTAGTAGTTCCGGAACGGGAGAAATTTCGTGCAAAGGTTATACCGGTAATTGATGATATCAGAAAAGACTGGGCACCCGGTCTTTACGAGGAGTATGTGAAACCCTTGATCTGAGTACGACTGCCCCGCATATAATTTATGCAGTCAGAATGGGGACTATCCTCTTAGAGGATAGTCCCTAATGAAAATCTCTGAAACGGAGGTAAATTTTGGGTGTTCTAAAAAGTCTGCGCAACGCTTTCAATGCAATAATGACGGGTCTGCTGGTTATCATGTCCGCCGCACTGACGGTCCAGATAATCAGCCGGCAGGTTTTCAATTACTCCTTCTCCTGGATTCCGGAATTGTCGCAGATATCCCTTATTGCGATGGTGTTGATTGGGAGCTACGTGCTTACCTTCGATGAAAGTCACATACAGGTTGATTTTCTGGAGATGTACGGCGGTAGAAAAACAAAATTCGTTCTCTCCCTGTTTCGTTACATGATGATGCTGATTGTTGTCGTTGTGGTTGTAATCGGTTCGTTCAATCGTGGAAACGACCGATTGAAAGAATCCTTTATGACTATGCGGTTCCTTAGAATCGGCTATATCTATTACGCGATGCTGGTGAGTTTCTTTATTCAGGGTATATGGCTTGCTTACCGTATCATCGAGGTAATTACGACATTCCGACGGGAAGCCGGCCGTCAGGATGCTGAATAACATCTTGTCACATACCTGAAATCTGTTTCTGGTACTCGTTTTATCTGGTTTTTGCAAGGAGTTCACACATGCTTGTGCTTGTTTTCATTGTCCTGCTTTTTGCCATGGTTGTTCTGACCGTACCTATCGGGCATGCCCTGGGTATTACATCATTCATTGCCATAATCTATGGCTCTGGGGCCGGCAGCTTTTCCCCGGAACTTGTGGCCAACCGGCTTTTCTACGGCATAAACAGTTTTACCCTGATTGCGGTACCGCTTTTCATTCTCGCGGGTCAGATAATGAATGCAGCGAAGCTCACAGATAGAATATTCACCTTCATCAATAAAGCCATCGGACATATAACCGGAGGGCTAGGCCATGTCAACGTGGTTGCCAGCATGCTGTTTGCGGGAATGTCGGGTTCGGCTACCGCTGATGCCGGGGGGCTGGGGGCTGTGGAAATAAAAGCCATGAAGGATGCCGGCTACCCGGATGACTTCAGCGTCGGTATTACAGGTGCTTCGTCGATGATTGGGACGATTATTCCACCGAGCATTCCTCTGATTGTCTACGGTATTCTAGCGAATGCGTCTATAGGCCATCTTTTTCTCGGCGGACTGGTGCCTGGAATCCTTATGGGTGTAGGCCTGATGATACTTTCAACCTGGTATGCCCTGCGGGGAAAATACCCGAGAACCCCCAGGGCAAAGATGGCGGAAATCTTGAGCAGCTTTAGAACCGCCTTTCTGGCGCTGTTGACGCCGGTCATCATTATAGGAGGCATCTGGTCCGGTTATTTTACCCCAACCGAAGCAGGGGCCACTGCAGTAGCCTACTCTGTGTTCCTGGGACTTTTTGTGTACAGAAACGTCAGCCTCAAAGAGCTCTGGGATGTTTTTATGGAGTCGGCGAAATTGAGCGTGCGTGTCCTGTTCATACTCGTCTTCGGGGCTTTTTACGGCTACCTGCTGATCCGTTTCCGGATTCCCATGATCATGGCGGATTATCTTTTAACCCTTACTGCCAGTCCTTTTTTGCTGCTGATAATAATCAATGTATTTCTGCTCCTGATCGGCTGTTTCATGTCGACTCTGGTGTCGGTTACGATTCTTACCCCGATTCTCATGCCCATTGTCACGGCTTTTGGAATAAATCCGATACACTTCGGTGTTATAATGGTATTCAATCTGACCCTCGGTAATCTTACTCCGCCTTTTGGCCTGGTCCTGTATACGCTGTCGTCTGTAGCGAATATGCCGGTCATTAAGGTAGTAAAGGCTGTGCTCCCGTTTCTTGTACCGCTTCTGATCGTATTATTGATCTGCATTACTTTTCCGCAGATTGTCACCTTTATTCCGTTAAAGCTCATGTAAGAGTGGAACTATGGATGTTGTTTATATAACCAAAAAATTGATACTTAGCACCATAAGGAGAACTGTATGTCAAGCTACAAAATAGCACTGCTCCCCGGGGATGGTATTGGTCCCGAGATTACCAGTGAAGCGGTAAAAATGTTGAAAGCCGTCGAGGAGGTATACGGGTCGCTGAAATTTGAATTCGAGACTATGACTGCAAGCGCAAAGCTTTTCCTCGATACAGGGATAACAATGCCGGACAGTGAATATGATACCTGCACAAAGGCCGATGCCATGCTCATGGGGGCTATCGGACTGCCCCATGCGCGGCGCCCGGACGGTACCGAAGTCGCCGGGGATGCAATCTTCCGCCTGCGTTTCGGTATGGACCTGTATGCCGGAGTGCGGCCGGTCCGATTGCTCCCAAATGTGCGCTCACCCCTGCATGATACGTCTAAAGGGATTGACTATGTGGTGGTTCGGGAAAACGTGGAAGGTTTGTATGCGTCAAGAGACGGCGGGTCTGTTTTGCGCAACGAGGTGGCTACCGACACAATCGTTGTTACGCGGGAAGGTACAAGCAAGGTTGTCAATTATGCTTTCCGTCTGGCTCGGAAACGGAAGGGACGTCCCCTGGACGGAAAATCTGTGGTCACCTGCGTGGATAAATCGAATGTGCTGACCTCCTACGCATTCTTTCGCTCCGTGTTCAACGATGTGGCACGGGAGTATCCGGATATTGAACCGGATTACGCCTATGTAGATGCGATGACGGCATATCAGGTTCAGTCGCCGCAGAACTACGATGTTCTTGTGGCGGAGAATATGTTTGGCGATATTATATCCGATCTTTCGAGTGCCACTGTAGGAGGGCTCGGACTCGCGCCTTCGGCGGATGTCGGAGAAAAACACGGACTGTTTCAACCGGCCCACGGTTCCGCTCCCACCATCGCCGGTAAAGGGATTGCCAATCCCGTCGCAATGATCCTGTCAGCAGCCATGATGCTCGACTGGCTTGCTGATCAGCGAGGAGACAATAACGCACGCCGTGCCGCCGCTGCTGTAACAGAAGCTGTTGAACAGGCGCTCAGCCAGGGGAAGGAACTTACACCGGATCTGGGCGGAAAGGGAACGACAAGCGGTTTTGGTAACGCAGCAGTAGCGGCATTCAAGACTCTTGGGTAGACTGGAGGTACAATGATGCTCGGGTATATCGAACACCTGGGGATTATGGCGGAGAATACACGAAACCTGGCGGAATGGTATCAGTCGGTACTCGATTTTTCGGTTCTTGCGGAAATTCCTGGAGAAATCCCGACTTTTCTGCTCCGTCAGGCCGGAGGGGGGGCGTTTCTTGAAATAATGCCGAAGTCCCATGAGTGTTCGATGCCTGATTTTTCCGGAAAGAGCTTTATGCACATTGCCCTGCGGGTTGAGAATTTCGATGCCGCCATTGAAGGTCTAAGGTCCCTGCAGATTCCAATAGAAAAAATAAAAAGCGCCCCGGGAAACGCGCAGCTGGCCTTCTTTCGCGACCCTGAAGGTAACCTGCTGCAGTTTGTGTATCGAAGCGAAGAGCCTGAGTGGCTTTCTTGAAGAAGGAAGGGAGAGCGGTATGGACCCAGAAAAGTTGGTATTTCATGAAGATAACTGTCAGGAGAAGGATTTTCCGGGAAGGAAGCTCCGCTGGCTTATAAAGCCCGACATTACCGGAAACGAGCATTGCTCGGTTAATATGGTTCGACTTGCTCCTGGTGCCGTCGTAACGCCGGCGCACTCCCATCCGGAAGAAGAAGAGGTAATCTATATTGTCGAGGGGAAGGGTGAGGTTATGATCGATGATCGTGTGTACCCCCTGCGTACCGGATCGGTCGCCATTTTTCCGCCGAAATCTGTACATATGTTGAAGAATTCCGAGGAGAGCGAGATGAAAGTGATCTGTTTTTTCTCCCCCGCCGCGGATACGACGATGTACAAATTCCATGAAGAGATTAGATTCCCGGATAATTGAGGCTGCATTTTTTATTACGAACCTAAATTTACCTTTGCCCCGGTATAATGCTAAAATAGTAGTATGTATGTATCTGCATGAAAGTACTAAAATTGAATAAGGAGCTTTACCATGGACAACAAAGTGGCAATCATAACCGGCGGAGGTACCGGCATAGGGCGGTCCACTGCCCTGATGCTGGCAAAACGCAATGTTGTGTGTGTTATTAATTATTCCCGTTCCCGGGATGAGGCCGAGGAAACGGTAAAGGATGTCCAGGCCGCAGGAGGCAAAGCCATGTCCTTCTGTGCAAGCATCGCCGATGAAGACGCGGTAAAAAAGATGACAGCCGCGACTCTCGAAAACTTCGGGCGCATCGATTACCTGGTGAACAATGCCGGCAAGACCGAGTTCATTCCCCTGGAAGACCTGGACGCGGTCCGGGACGAGCACTGGGATTCCATCTTCGATGTGAACATAAAGGGGACCTTCAAGGTGAGCCGCGCCTGTGCTGCCGAACTCAGAAAAAACAAAGGGGCAATCGTCAACGTCTCCTCCATCGCTGCCCTGGGAACCGGTAGTTCCATTCCTTACTGTGTATCCAAGGGAGGAGTCAGCACCCTGACCCGCAGCCTGGCCCACGTGCTGGCCCCGGAAGTGCGCGTGAACGCCGTTGCTCCCGGAATCGTTACTACCCGCTGGGTCGCCGGGAAGGAAGATCATATTACGCGGATGTCCGAAGGGACCCCGCTGAAAAAGGTCTGCAGTCCCGACGATGTCGCCCAGGTTATTGTGAGTCTGCTCCTGGATGCCGACCTGATGACCGGACAGATCCTTACCGTGGACGGCGGCTTTACGCTATAGAACCGCGCCTCAGGGGCATGCTCATGCACCTGGGGCCGCCTCTTCCCCGCACAAGTTCCGATCCTGCAATTTCCAGAACCTCAATGCCGTTCTCTCTCAGGATCGCATTGGACAGGATGTTGCGCCGGTAGGTTATAACCTTCCCCGGGGCGATGGCCAGGGTATTGGTACTGTCGTTCCACTGTTCCCGCTCGGCGCTCCAGGTGTCTCCGCCTCCGGTGGCGATAAGCTTGACCGCGGGAAGCCTCAGACTCCTTGCCAGGGTCCTGGAAAGGTTCGTTTCCTGGTGTATGCGGATGCCTCCTCTGCGTTTCGGCCCCCCGGGGCTTAAACGGAACACGTGGACTGTATCCGCAATACCGGGAAAGATGGTGAATTTGTCCACATCTACCATGGTAAATACCGTATCCAGATGCATGTAGGCCCGGGTAAAGGGAATCTGGATGACCAGTACCTCCCGTACCGATTCGTCCTCGGCGAAGATCCGGGCCGCCAGGGTTTCGATTCCTTCCGGGCTGGTCCGGGCGCTGCAGCCGACGGCAATGACCGAATCACTTAAAACCAGGATGTCTCCCCCCTCAATACTGTCCGCTTCGTCGTGGCGACGCCAGAGCTTACAGCCGCCAAAACGCGGATGATGCTCCGCGACGTACTGCAGCAGCATGCTTTCACGTTTCCGGGCCCGGGCCTTCATGGTGTTCACCGAAAGTCGGGTTCCTATGACCGTCCCGTAATCCCGGGAGAAGTAAAGGTTCGGCAGAGGGTCGATATAAAAGGGGTATTCGTCCTTTATAAAGAAAGAGAGCCTCTTTTCCGCCTCGGAATGAGTCACCTCCTTCTTTGAGAGCCCCGATAGCAGGGTCGACGTCAGTTGCCGGGGGAGCATCTCCGCGAGGAGGGCCCGGATGTCTTTTTTTAACTGCGCTGAGTTTACCCTGAGCCCGGTGATAATTTCTTCGATGACAGTCTCTTTTACATTCCGGACCTCAAGGATATCCTCAAGCAGTTTTTCAAAGTAGAGTACTTCCGCCCCGTTCGCCCGCAGTACTTCGGCGAATTTGTCGTGCTCTTCCTGCATCTGGGCAAGATAGGGAATATCTTCAAAGAGCATCTCGTCCAGGTACTTGGGAATCAGCCGTTCCAATTCGCCTCCGGGGCGGTGGAGCAGGATTGTTTTCAAGGGGCCGACTTCGCTGCGGATCTTCAGTGCAGGATTTGATGTATCCATGGTGATCAGTATAATATCAGAAAAGCGCGGACTGTAAATCTATTCCCTCATGCAGGGCTATATGTTATTCTTGATTCCCAACGGAGCAAAGTATGAGCAGACTTCCCCTGACCAGGGTATACATATCCTTGAAGAATCTTGATCACAACCTTTCCCTGCTGCAGGATCTTGCCGGCGGCCGCCCTTTGTGGCCTGCCATCAAGGCCGATGCCTATGGGCACGGTGCGCGTATTGTGGCTTCTCACCTGATCTCCAGAGGAGTGGATACCTTCGGGGTCGCCCAGGTTCAGGAGGCCCTGGAACTGGTGGAGAACGGGATTGCAGCCCGCTTCATTATCCTGTCACCGGACCTGGGCGATACTGCGCCGGAGATAGCCGCCAACGGATTTGAGCCTGTTGTGTCGACTGACATTCAGCTCCGGGCTCTCTCCAGAGAGGCGCTCCAGCAGGGACGGGATATACGAGTGCACCTGAAGTTCGATACCGGCATGGGGCGCGTGGGATTCTGCCCACGGGAGGCGGCGGAGGTCCTGGCGAGAGTAGCAGGGTATCCGGGATTGACGATAGTCGGGTTCATGAGCCACTTTCCCAGGGCCGACGAGGGAGACCCGGAGTACTCCCTGGAGCAGGTCAGCCGCTTCGGGAAGCTTGTAAAAAAGTACGCCGAATCCAGCTCCTTCGAAACACATATGGCCAACAGTGCCGCTATCTTCGATGTCTCCGGGGCCTGTTTCGATGCCTGCAGGCCGGGAATCGCCCTCTATGGATTACGGCCCTCTTCGGCGATCCGCAATCCCAGGGCAGATGAACTGAAACCCGTTCTGAGCTGGAAAACAGCGATAACCCAGCTGAAGGAGGTTCCTCCCGGTACAGGTTTGAGTTACGGCCACAGCTTTGTTACCCCCCGTCAGTCCCTGATTGCCACGGTGCCTGTAGGTTATGGGGACGGACTTGCCCGGACTTTGAGTAATCGCATGGAGATGCTCGTCGGCGGTCAACGCTGCCGGCAGGTGGGGACCATCTGCATGGACCAGTGCCTTATTGATGTAAGCCCCTTGAGGGGAAGGGTCTCTGAGGGCGATGAGGCGGTAATAATCGGGGTGCAGGATGAGCAGTTCATCGGCGCCGAGGAACAGGCCGACCTACTGGGAACCATAAATTACGAGATCGTAACCCGCATTTCCGGCAGGGTACCGCGGATACCGGATAAATAATCCTGTGTTTTGTTGATTTCCTGATCCCGGTATACTACAATCCGTTACAGACATTCTCCGAACCGTTAGCCTAAGGATTATTCTCTGAATCTAGGGTGATCGGTCACGGACGGCCGGATGGCTGTCCAAGGGCCGGCTGAGAAATCAGCCGGCCTCCCGAAATTTGGAAAGGAGTTCCCTGATGAGAAAGGCAATTACTCTTGCCGTAGTGCTGTTTGCAGTTTTTTCCATGACCATCTTTGCAGGCGGCGCAGCTGAAAGCCCCCAGGAACCAAAAGTTGAAGAACAGGCCCCTGCCCCGGAAAATCCCAGGGTAAAACTTGCTACCACCACCAGTACCGACAACAGCGGCCTTCTGGGCTTTCTGCTGCCGGAGTTTAGAAAGGACACGGGGTACACCGTTGATGTTATCGCCGTCGGGACCGGTGCCGCCCTTGGCCTGGGTGAAAAAGGCGATGTGGATGTTGTTTTCGTCCATGCCCGGTCCCAGGAAGACAAGTTTGTCGACGCCGGTTATGGAGTCAACCGGAAAGACGTAATGTACAATGATTTTGTTATCCTCGGTCCTGAGGATGATCCCGCGGGAATCGGGAACGCTGAGACGGCCGCGGAAGCTGTAAAGCTGATAGCCGAAGCTGAGGCGGATTTCGTTTCCCGGGGAGATAATTCGGGAACCCATTTCAAGGAACTCAGTCTCTGGGAAGGTGCCGGGATCAGCCCCGAAGGAGCATGGTACAAAGAGGCCGGACAGGGAATGGGAGCGGTAATTACCATGACAAATGACCTTTTGGGCTACACCCTCGCCGACCGGGGAACCTTTATCGCCATGAAGGATTCCATCGACCTGGTGGTAAGCTTCGACGGTGAGTCCTCTCTCTTTAATCCCTATGGAATTATCGCGGTCAATCCGGAGCTCCACCCCCATGTAAACTTCGACGGTGCCACGGCCCTGATTGACTGGATTGTCAGCGAAAAAGGTCAGAAACTGATCGGGGATTTCAAGAAGGGCGGTGAACAGCTCTTCTATCCCGATGCCCGTTAATACATAAAGACCGGGGTATCATGGGTTCCATTTTTGCGGAAGCTCTGCGTCTGATAGTGTCCGGCGACAGGGAGGTCTTCTTTATCGCCTTTACCTCCCTGCGCCTGGCGCTGGCTTCCACATTTTTTGCCTCTCTGTTGAGTATTCCCCTGGGGATAGCCCTGCACTTCGGCAGGATTCCCTTTAAACGGCCGATAATCTCCGTGCTGAGCGCCCTTATGGCGGTTCCCACCGTAGTTATCGGTCTTCTCGTTTTCTCGGTTCTCTCCCGATCCGGTCCCCTGGGGGGATTGAATCTTCTTTTTACCCCCGGGGCAATCATTATCGGTCAGGTCTTCCTGGTTCTGCCGGTTCTGATCTCCCTTGTCTACTCAGGTCTCTCCAGGATGGACCCTCGTTTTCATGAGACCCTGATAACCCTGGGTGCCCGCCGCGGGGATGTTCTCAAGGCCTCGATAATCGAGGCACGGTTCATCATCATCTCCGCGGTTCTTGCGGGTTTCGCCAGGGTAGTGGGAGAGGTGGGGGTGTCGATGATGCTGGGAGGCAATATCCGCTGGTACACCCGCACCATGACTACCAGTATTGCCCTGGAGACCAGCAAGGGACAGTTCGAACTGGGAATCTCTCTGGGCATGATCCTTCTTGCCATCGCCCTGGGGATCAATATCATAACCCATAGTCTGGTAAAGAACGATGTCTGAGAATCCTGTTTTTCGTGTTGAGAATATTGAATTCGGCTATAACTCGGAACCGGCTCTGATTGTGGATGAACTGGACTTTCAGGAAAACAGGATACACGTACTCCTTGGTCCCAACGGTTCGGGGAAAACCACCCTAATGAAGCTCCTGAACTTGCTTCTGCCTCTGGAGAAGGGAAGGATTCTGTTTGAGGGCAGGGACGTTAGCAGAAACCGGGCGCTGAGGGAGCACACGGTCTACCTGCACCAGAATCCCCTGCTTTTGACAGGTACGGTTTACGATAACATTGCCTACGGCCTTAAGATCAGAAAACAGCCGGGCTATGAGATCAGGGATAAGGTCATGGAGGCACTGGAGGTTGTCGGGCTCGAGGGATTTGAAAAGCGGCGGCACAATGCTCTTTCCGGAGGGGAGATCCAACGGGTTGCCATTGCCAGGGCTCTGGTGCTGAGGCCGAAGGTTATCCTTTTTGACGAGCCCACATCGAGTATCGACCGGGAGAACGTCCGGCGTTTTGAAAAACTTTTACCCTCCATCCGCGACCTCTATGGAACAACCATACTGGTAAGCACCCATAACCTTCCCTTTGCCTACCGCATCTGCGACCGGCTGGTACATCTGGATGAGGGCAGGGTTGTTCCCGCTGGGGAGAATATCCTTCCCGGAAGAATGGTCCCCGGAGAAAAGGACGAACGACTCTTTGTTTCCGACGGGGTTTCGATACACTGTCCGGATCTGGAGGGGGATTTTACCAAAGCGGTGGTGGATTACGACAGGATCATCCTCTCCCGGGAGCCCCTTCACTCCTCGGCACGGAACACCTTTCCGGGGACCATAGAGGCCATTACTCCGGTTAAAAACAGGGAGCAGGCCCATCCTCTGATGGATGTTGCCGTGAAGGTTGAGGGTCTTTCTCTTACCTCCCGGGTTACCGGTGATTCCTGCGAAGAACTTGGATTGAGTCCCGGATCCAGGGTGTTTGTCTCCTTCAAGGCCTCTACTGTACGTCTGTATTAAAAAGGAAACTCCTCGAACTCGTCGCCGGAGGGATCCTCTCCCTGTTCCTCCTGCTGGCCCACAGGTTTTTCCTTCCGTCTTCTGTGCTCTTCAAGTCCCTCAACAAATATCGCCTTTTCCCCTTCCACCGGACAGGCATGCTCGCAGCTGCCGCAGCCGGAACAGAAGGCAGCATCCGTCAGGGGCTGGGTCAGCTCGCCCTGGTAGGGGGCCATCCACACGGCCCCGGTTGGGCACACCTCCGCGCAGGCCCCGCAGGCTGTTCCTTCGGTGAATACGACGCAGCGGTCCTGGACAAACTCCACCGTGCCCGTCTGCAGCATCTTCTTCTCGTCGAGCTGAATCGGGGCAATCGCCCCGGTGGGACAGACGGTGGAACAGGCCTTGCACTCCCACTCGCAGTAGCCGGCGCGGTAATCCATTACCGGCTGCAGAAATCCCTGGAGGCCCAGGGCGAAAAAGGATGGCTGCAGCACGTGGGTAGGACAGGAGGCTACACAGGTGTGGCAGGATATGCAGCGGGCGCTGTAATGGAGCCGCGAAACAGCTCCCGGCGGCAGGACGGGATGTCCGGGCTCGGCAGTTTCCGCATCCGGCGGGCCGGTCGATCCCTCCAGGTTCTTCAGGGGACTCAGGGCCCAGGCTGCCCCGGCGGCAAGCAGGGTTCCCGCGGCGCTGAGAAGGGCCCTGCGCCGGGAGATGTCCGGCAGCGCCATGCTGTTTCGGGAATGCCTGAATGTTATGGCCCCGGTGGGACAGGCTGCGGCGCAGTCGAAGCAGAGGACACAGCGGCCAGGTTCTATGCTTATGTTCTCAAGGTCGATGCAGCCGGCCCGGCAGATCCTGGTGCAGAGTCCGCAGGAGATACATTCCTCCCTTTTAAACTGAAGGCTGAAAACAGGGCGAATGCTTAAAAGTCTCAGCATGAAGCCCGTGGGACAGAGCCGGTTGCAATACCAGCGGCCCCAACGCAGGGTAAGAAATACAAGAACAAGCAGGAGCATGAGGCTTGAGAATACCGCCAGCAGTTCACCCCGGAAGGGGACGGGAGTAAGATATATCTGGAATTTTTTTAAAACCTCAATGATTCCCATGCTGGACATGGCAGTCAGGGGGACAAAAACGTCCCTGTGGATCCGGCCGAAAAAGGCGTAGGGCTCCAGCAGGCTGAAAAGGGCGGGCAGACCGGCGGCGGCCAGAACAAGGGAGGCTGACCAGAGGGCTGCATGAAAACCCATGCGGGACGGCAGGTGGAGCATTTTTCGCCGTCGGAGTTTTCTGCTGAGAAAAAGCAGCAGATCCTGCAGAATCCCCAGGGGGCAGAGCACCGAACAGTAGACCCGGCCGATAAGAATGGTCAGTATTCCGATTACAAGAAGCGGAACCAGAGCCGAGAGCGCCATGGCGCTGCCGGAAAGAAACATCCGCACTATAGACGGCAGGAACTGAACAGATGCCAGCAGAGAGAGAGTCCGGTCGAAGATGCTGCTGCTTATACTCATTCCTGTGACAAATCCAGTTAATATAAGGGCGGCGAAAAGGATTCGTACAGTCTTGAGGGCCGGATATATTCCGCCGGGCTTTCCGTGCTTCACACCCGTATCCTGTTGATCCTCAGGGCCTCCAGGTTTGACTCCCCCAGACCGAATCCCTTAGCCAGCTCGATGTAGCGGACTTTGCCGGGCTCGGTTCCCCAGGTTCGGGCGGATGCGGCGTCGACGGCGACGATATCCGGGGAGATTATCTGCATCTTTCGTACGGAAAGGTCCGAACCGGAGTAGAAGCCCCGGGGACCGCCTGAGTTCATGACCGTATAGGCGTCAACCACATTCAGATCGGGTTTGATGAGCAGGGGAAACTCGGCAATACAGCGGTGAAGATCATTGGCGTGGTAGTAGCTCCGATCCCAGATTACCCCCATCAGGTTTTTCATGGCGCTGGTGATGGTGGTACTGCCGTGGTGTTTCAGGATGGGAACGTTGATGAATACATCGGACTCAAGGAGAAGCTCGTGGACCATGACCGACTGAAGACGCTGTGCCCCGGGCACGGAGAGCTCCTGGTAGTAGCCTTTGGAGTTGGCCGGAACGATCTGTGCGCCTCCGCTTCTGGCCGCTTCTTCGATGCCCGTGGAAGAGAAGGCGAGCTTCGCGTTTTCGATGGTGTGATCCAGTACGTAGACCCGGGAAGCCCCTGCTTCCCGGCAGCGGCGGACGATTCGTTCAACCAGGGAGGGAGATGTGGTGGCTCCCCGCTCCGGCGGGGCGTTCCAGCTGGCATTGACCTTTATGCAGACCGACTGCCCGGGCTTAACAAAGGACGACATGCCGCCGAAGGAGGCAATTCCGGCATCGAACATATCCCCCGGCTCTCCGCCCATGACGGCAGCTATGTCCCAGGCTGAAGTTCCGTACGCTTGAGCGAAGAGAGGCCTCCTTCCGCCCGCCAGGGCCGCCATGCCGGCGGCAACGCTGAAGCGTCCCAGCATCTTCAGGAATTCCCGTCTGTCCATCTGACTTCCTCCGCCTGATAATTATAAACGTTTCAGTCGGAATTGCAAATTTACTGTTCAGAATCGTGGGGATGAGGGAGGTCTAAAGGCAGCCCGGCAGGCAAATTAGCAGCTTAGGGCTCTATTATCCGAAGAATTTTCCATTGTATCGGCAGAATCCGGGGGCAGGGTGATCTCCATCCCCACGGTTCTGAACACTATCGCAGGTCAGGCCTGGATTTTGCGGACCCTGCCCATATCGGTCGTTGTGTAACCTGCCATTGAGTTAACGTATTTCCGGAATTCCGGCTCCTCCAGGACCTCAATCAAAGGCTGCAGGGCCGGTCCGTCAAAGAAACGTTCCAGGGTAACGAGTTCGTAATGCTCATTGGCCAGGGGAACAAAGTCCAGGTCCAGGGCTTTAGCCGCCGCGGCAATTCCCAGACCGCAGTCCGCCGCCCCGGACTGCACCGCCGCTGCTACTGCCAGGTGGGTGTACTCCTCCCGCTGGTAGCCCGGAACCTGTGCGGGATCAATTCCCAGCTTTTCCAGGTTGTAGTCCAAAAGCACCCTGGTTCCTGCACCCCTCTGCCGGTTCACGTAGCGCAGATTCTCCCGGGCAAGGTCGGAAAAGTCCAGGATGCCCTTGGGGTTACCCTTTGCGGTAATGAGACCCTGCTCCCGGTGGACAAAGCTTATGACCACGACCTTCTCTCCGGGCAGGTAGCGCCGTATGTAGCTGTCGTTAAAGTCCCCGGTGGCCGGGTCCAGCAGGTGGGAACCCGCGACATGGGCTTCTCCACGTTTGAGGGCGACAAGCCCGCCGAGGCTGCCGGCATTGGAGCTGGTAAAACGGGAGGAGCGCCCGGCGATGAATTGGGCCAGCACGTCGAGGCAGATATCGTGGCTTCCTATATGCACGATGGTCCGGCTGATCTCCTCCGGATTCCTGAGCAGGCTGACGATAACCTCATCTCCGGCGTCGACCCCTTCCGATAGGGCGGGGATGCGCAGGATGCCGTCCGCCTTTACCAGGGATGTTATTACCCCGGCCCCCCGCTGCAGGGGTGCGGCTACGGTTTTTCCGTCCACTTCTCCCAGGGCAACCCTGACAAACTCCTCGGCCCCGGCAGCGGAGTGAAGCTTCCGGCTCATGACGGCTCGTGCTTCCCGTCGCTTTCTGCCGTGCAGGCCAAGCCAGCGGGAGAGAATCGGTTCGATGAAGATCTCCCCGGTAAGGGCGCAGGAAACCGGGTAACCGGGAGATCCGATGACCGGGACCGGAGGGGTACCCCTGACCATACCCAGAATAACCGGATGCCCCGGTTTTACAGCGATACCGTGGACAAAGACCTCCCCCAGGTCCCCGATTACCGAAGCGCTGTAGTCCTCGCTGCCGGCGGAGGAGCCGGCTATCATAACCACCAGGTCCGCCTCCCCGGCGGCCCGGGCCAGGGCAGTGCGGAGCTTTTCAGGGTCGTCGATTACAATGGGGAAACGCCGGGCTTCTCCTCCCCAGGACTCAACCTGGGCAGCCAGCATCAGGGAGTTGTACTCGATAATCTCCCCCGGGCTCATGGTCCGGCGTTCCGCCTCCTCGGGGCTTATAAGTTCGGTTCCCGTGGGAATGATGGCGACGACGGGTTTTCTCCGTACCGATACTGAAGCATGACCGCTTCCGGCTATGGCTCCCAGGTCGACGGGACTCAGGCAGTGGTTCGCCGGAAGTACCAGTTCGGTGGCCACAAGGTCTTCTCCCATGGGGCGGACCGACGTCCAGGGGGCCACGGATGCACGGATTTCGATGGCCCTGTCCCCGTCCACGAGTTCGGCGTTCTCGATCATTACCACGGCATCTGCCCAGGGGGGCATGGGATCGCCGGTATCGACGTAAGAGGCGGGACCCTCCGGTCCCAGGGGAATGCGCACCGGGGAGGTTTCCGTAGCCCCGGAACTGTCCTTTGACTTTACGGCGTAACCGTCCATGGCCGAGGCGTGGTAACCCGGCGAGGAGAGGGATGCCCAGACCGGCTCCGCAGTTATTCTGCCCGCCGCCCTGGAGAGGGGAACCGTCTCCGCCCCCAGGGGTCCTGCAAGATTGTTGTTCCGAAGAAAATTCAGCATCCTTTCCCGGGCCTCGGGCAGGGGGATATCGTCCAGGTATATACGCCGTTGTTGTGCCATATACGCTTCCTTTCTTAAAACAGTTGCACTGTTATTTCATCATCCCGGTGCAGTCCGTTGGCCTCCTCAGGGATGCTGACGAGTCCGTCGGCGCGGATCAGGGTGTAGATCAGGTTGGATTTACCGAAGACCGGCTCTGCTTCCGGCAGTTCCTGATTTCTGTAGATGAGCCTGACGGGAACATGGTCCGATCTTCCGGCGCTGGATGCAATGTTCCGGGAAAGCCGGGCACGGACGCTGCGCTCCGCCTTATTCAGCGGATTTTCCTCTATTCCCAGCAGCCTCCTGATCAGGGGAAGCAGAAAGAGCCGGGCCGCGACAAAGGCGCTCACGGGATTCCCCGGCAGTCCGATAACCGGTTTTCCGTCGCATACCGCCAGGATCGTCGGTTTTCCGGGTTTTATGGAAACACCGTGAACAAGGACCCCCGGTGTGCCCAGCTCGTCGATTACCTCGGCGGTTACATCCCGGACGGAAACAGACGAGCCTGCGGAGATTACCAGGGCGTCGGACTCTTCAAGAGCGCCTTTTGCAGCCGAGAGTATCAGCTTGTAGTTGTCGGCAATGATACCTTTTTTCACGGGGATTCCTCCCGCATCGGAAATCAGGGCCGAGAGGGTGTAGCTGTTGATGTCACGGACTTGTCCGGGATGAAGCCCGGATCCCGGTGGCACGACTTCGTCTCCGGTGGAGATTATCGCGACTTTCGGTTTTCCGACAACTTCGAGGGACCCGATTCCCAGGGCGCTGAGTCCGCCGATATCCTGGGGCCGCAGCAGGTGGCCGGCGGGAAAGACCAGGGAGCCTTCCGCCACGTCCTCACCGATCTGGACCAGGTTCTCTCCCTCGGCAACGGAACGGAGGACTTCGATTTCGTCCTCCCGGGATTTTTGGGTACGCTCCACCATGACAACGGCGTCGGAACCCTCGGGAATCATTCCGCCGGTATGGACCAGGGCACATTCGCCTTTTTTAAGGCTGAAGGCGGGGGCCGACCCCATGGGGACCTCCCCTGAAAGCTGCAGGTAGGCAGGGAGCCCTTCGCTGGCGCCGTAGGTGTCCGCGGCCCTGACGGCGTAACCGTCCATGGTGCTGCGTACGAAGGAGGGGAGGGCCTGGGGTGAACGGATCTCCCCGGAACAGACCCGTCCCAGGGCCTCTTCAAGGGGCAGGGTTTCCCGACGGAAGTTTCCGGAGGGGAGGGCGGAGAGCAGGGTCTCCAGGGCATCCTGAGGACGGCTGAGACGGAAAAGCTCAGCCATGGCCTTCGCCCCGGAGCATGCGCACCCCGTGCTCCATGACGGGTACAAGAAGTCCGGTACAGAATCGGACTGCCTTTACGGAGCCGGGAAAGTTGACGACGATGGTCTTTCCCCTTATTCCCGCATAACCCCGGGAAAAGAGGGCGTTGGGGGTCTCTTCGCAGGATTTGGCCCGCAGCAACTCCGCGATCCCCGGGAGGGATTTTTCACACCATGTTTCGGTGGTCTCCGGGGTAATGTCCCGTGGGGAGATTCCCGTCCCCCCGGTGGTCAGGATATAGTCCGCGTCGCTATGGTTTTCAAAGGAGGAAATGAGGGCTTGGGCATCATCGGGGACGATGACACTCCGGATTTCGGCCTCGGGAAAGGAGTCCCTCAGCAGCTCCATAATTGCCGGTCCGGAAAGGTCCTGGTATTCCCCTCTGGATGCCCGGTCAGATATCGTAATAACAGAGAGTTTCACAGCTGATTTCTCCCCCTTTGAGGACCCTGGCGAAGATCCCTTTCCGGGGCATTACGCAGTCTCCGACCTTGCGGAAAACCTCGCAGTCGTGGTGGCAGGCCTTGCCGTGCTGGGTTACCTCGAGCACCGTCTCTCCAAGATAGAGCTTTGCACCCACCGGTATGGAGGCAAGATCCACACCCCGGGTGGTGATGTTTTCGGCAAAGTCCCCGGCATTGAGTTCCACTCCCTTGCCCCGCATTGTCTCGACGTCTTCGTCCGCCAGGAGGGATATCTGACGGTGCCAGTTTCTGGCGTGGGCATCCCCCTCGAGGCCGTGGTCGGGGCGCAGGGTTGCCCGGGGTACGGGGGTCTTCTGTTCCCCTGCTTTCTCGGAGATGTTAATGGACAGGATTGTAAAGGATTTTCTCATGATCTTCAGGTCCGTTCTTCCTTGGTTTTTTCCAGCAGCCGGATTTCGCCGATCCGCATGGATTTGTCCGCCGCTTTGCACATGTCGTAGATGGTAAGGGCGGCCACGCTGACCGCCGTGAGGGCCTCCATTTCTATGCCCGTCTTGTCGGTGCAGACCGCCCGGGAGCGGATATGAACCCCGCTTTCGAAGACTTCGAACTCCAGGTCGACATGGTCGATGGCGATGGTGTGACAGAGGGGGATCAGTGTGGCCGTCTGCTTGGCGCCGTTGATGCCGGCAAGCTTGGCAGTGGTAAGGACGTCCCCTTTCTGTATTCCGTTCTTTCTGATCAGCTCCGCGGTTTCCGGCTGCATGTGGATGCTCCCCGCGGCGGAGGCAGTGCGCAATACCTTCGGTTTCGCGGAAACATCCACCATGCGGGCGTTGCCGGCGGCGTCGACGTGGCTCAGTTCCATCCTATCCTCCAATCTCCACCATGGAGCGGTTCGAGCAGACACCGCCCCGTTCGGGTTTCTTCTGTATTGTTGCCCGGATCGATCCTGCGATGTCGCTCATATCCACCTGAACCTCATGGTCCGAGTGGAGGCAGGGTTTCAGCTTCCCATCCGCCAGCAGGCGGATCCTGTTGCAGGCGGAACATTTCGGCGGCCTGTCGAAGCTGTAGTTGTCTTTCTTGTCAGCGCTCAGGCTGTAGTGGTTGATAAGCTGATGACGGAAGCCTTTCCGGCGGCAGAACTCTGCCAGGGCCGCGATTTCCCCGTCCGGGGTATCTTCCATGACTACGGTGTTGATCTTGATGGGAAAGCCGAGTCTCCGGGCGCTTTCGATTCCTGCCAGGGTGATGCTGAGGTCTCCAACCCGGGTTATCCGATGGTAGCGTTCAGGATTCAGTCTGTCCAGGGATATGTTCATGCTGTCGAGCCCTGAGTTTTTGAGTTCCTGGGCCATGCTTCCCAGGAGTAGCCCGTTGGTGGTCATTGCAAGATGTTCCAGGCCCGGGAGGGCTTTGAGCATCGCGACAAGGTCGCAGATACCCCGTTTGACCAGGGGTTCTCCTCCGGTGAGGCGTACCTTCCGTATTCCCAGGGAGATTGCAGCCTCGGTAATGCGGCTTATCTCCTCAAAACTCAGGAAATCTGAATGTTTTCTCCGGAGAACCTCTCCCTCGGGCATGCAGTAGCTGCAGCGCAGGTTGCATTTGTCGGTAATGGAGATACGGAGATAACTGATTTCGCGGCTGTAAAGATCTTTGATATTCTCTCCTTTCCAAGCACGGGAGGCACGTCAGTTTCCCGTCGTACCCGTCGACCACCACACCATGGATGAGTATCCTGCAGGTCCGGCGGTTCGAAGAAAATCTGTATACTGCTTATCATATATGATTATTGAACACAATGCCAGCGGAGGCGAAGATTCCGTCAGAGCCTCTCCCTGTGCGCGGATGCCTTTTTGCGGGTCAGGCTGATACCTCCAAAACCGGAAATAATGGCGATGTAGAAGCCGAAATCGTACCACCATCCGCTGTTGAAGGGCTCATATACCCGTACTCCGGGGCTGAATATCCCGACTATCAGGGAGATGGGAGCAATCCATCCGTGCCAGATTCCCATAAGAAAGCCCGCGGGCCTCTCTCCGGCCAGATGGGTTTCCCTGGGTAGGCATCCGGTGAACAGGGAGAGTATCAGGATTGTCGCCACTAGGAAAAACAATGCTTTTGTCATAGATGACCTCCGACACCTTTATATTTTTCTACAAATGCAGCAATTTTTTGGAAAACACTTTGTTTTTTTGCTTTGTATTGCGGATTAAGAGGGCTCATTTTAGGCAGAGTTGAATTCAATTCAGTACCATTTTCACTGGCAAACTCTCGCTTTAATGATGTTGTAATGTATCTCCTTGCAGCTTCTTCATTTAAACTTTCAGAACGAATGAGTTCATCAGCCTCACGCTTTTGTTCTGCTTGCGCAAATGTAAAGAAAGCATCAATTATACCTGCCTTATCGTCTATATTATCCAGGTTTGTCCGATTAATAAAATCCACCATCAGGCTTTCTTTGGCACGGTTGCCCAGGCTGGAACGTAGAAGTCTTCTCACCTCTTCAATTAATTCTGCCTTGCTCTTATTTCTTTTGTTGTTTTCAAAAATCAGTTCAAGGATGTAATCCAGGTTTATTTCCTGGGATTTAAGCAAGTCAACTTCAAAAACCACATCATCCCAATCGATACCAGAAGAATTATTTTGGTCAGCGTCCTTATCGCGGCGCAGCCAATCGCGGGTGTCGTTATAGGTAGAACGGTAATCCTGAATCAAGCGTTCTGATGGAACATCAATGGATTTCATCTTGGTGAGGTCGTCATCATCCAGATAATGTCTTTTCTTAAATGCTTCGACCGCCTCGGGGTCATCCAGATTGACGTTTTGCAAAGCTTTCAAGCCGGCAAACTCATCGTAGTTATTAAGTATGTTTTCAATCCTTAAATACTCGCCAAATAGTTTGACGAACTCTTTTTTGTCCTTCTCTTTTTCTATCTCTTCAGGATTTGGGAAACGTCTTTGTAATTCTGCTACCACATCCAGATATCCACGGCGGGCCTCGCCGGTGGTGATATCGGTAAAACCTTCCATGTACTCCTTATAACTTTTTTCCAAAACAACGTTTTTGGTGTTTTTATCACCGAACAAGGTAATAGCATCGACTGTAGCCGGTTCCAGATCCCGGAAAGTAATGATATTCCCAAAGGTTTTTGTCGCATCGTAAATACGATTTGTACGTGAGAAGGCCTGCATTAAGCCGTGGTAACGCAGGTTTTTATCAACAAACAGGGTGTTCAGAGTCGGTGCATCGAAGCCTGTCAGGAACATGCCTACCACAATCAGCAAATCCACTTCCTGCTTTATTACCCGCTGGGCGAGATCGCGGTAATAGTTTTGAAAGCCCCTGCTGTCTACACCAAAGTTGGTTTTAAAAGCAGTATTATAGTCAGCAATAGCAGCGCTCAAGAATTCCTTGGCACTGTTCTCCATTGCTGAAACCTCAAAGCTCTCATCAAGGATCTCACCAACAGCATCCTGTTCTTCATTGGCTGCAAAAGAGAATATGGTGGCCACATTCAGCTTTTTATTGCCGTCGGGTTCCTTCTGCATGTTTTTAAAGGATTCATAATAGGCTTTGGCAGCATCAACACTGCTTACGGCAAACATGGCATTAAAGCCTTTGGCTCCGGCGTGGGAACGATGAGTTTTTTGCCTGTAATTATTCAAGATGTACTGGGTAATCTCAGTTATACGGTCGGGATGCAGCAGGGCCTGCTTGTTTTCCGCGGCGGTGAGCTTTTTCTCGTCCTGCTCGCTTTCAATGTCCTTAAACTTTGGGCGAACATCGTTATAATCTACCTTAAATTTCAGTACTTTCTCATCCCGTATGGCATCGGTTATGACATACGAATGCAACTCCCGTCCGAATACACTGCCTGTGGTTTCCGCTCCCAGGGCATTTTCCGGAAAGATGGGAGTGCCGGTAAAACCGAACTGGTAATACTGTTTGAATTTCTTCTTCAGGTTCTTTTGGGCTTCTCCAAACTGGCTGCGGTGTGCCTCATCAAAGATAAAGACAACCTGTTTCTGGTAAACAGGCAGGCTGCCTTCACTTTTCATGAGGTTATTGAGCTTTTGAATGGTTGTTACGATAATCTTATTGTCATCTTTATCAAGATTGCGTTTTAAACCGGCGGTGCTGTCGGAACCATTGACGCTATCGGGAGAGAAGCGCTGGTATTCCTTCATGGTTTGATAGTCCAGGTCTTTCCGATCCACCACAAAAAACACTTTATCAATAAAATGCAGTTCGGTAGCCAAACGGGCAGCCTTAAAGCTCGTCAAGGTCTTACCCGAACCGGTGGTGTGCCAAATATACCCGCCGCTTTCTGTCTTGCTCCAGTTTTTGGCTTGCCAGGAGCTTTTAATTTTCCATAAAATACGTTCCGTGGCGGCAATCTGGTAGGGACGCATGACCAGCAAGGTATCACTGACATCAAATACCGAATAGTGCAGCAATATGCTTAACAAGGTGTTTTTCTGGAAAAAGGTAGCGGTAAAATCTTTAAGATCTTTAATCAGAGTGTTATCGGCTTTCGCCCAGTTCATGGTAAAGTCAAAGCTGTTTTTATCACGTTTGGTTGTATTGGCAAAATAGCGGCTGTCGGTACCGTTGGAAATGACAAAAAGCTGCAGATATTTAAACAAAGAGTTCTCAGTATTGAAACTCTCTTTGCTGTAGCGGTGAACCTGATTAAAGGCTTCCCTGATAGCCACGCCGCGTTTTTTCAGTTCGATTTGTACCAAGGGCAAACCGTTTACCAGAATCGTCACATCATAGCGATTGGCCTGGGTGCCGGTCTGTTCAAACTGTTTAATGACCTGAACCTTATTGTGAGCAATATTCTTTTTGTCCAGAAGGTAAATGTTTTCAATATGGCCGTCATCAAAGACGAAATCATGAATATAGTCATTATGTATTTTACGGGTTTTGTCGATGAGAGTATCGCCGGGTTTGTCCAGGTATTGTTCAACAAAGCGTTTCCACTCACCCTCCTGGAAGGTTACGCCATTCAAAACCTGAAGCTGTTCACGCACATTAGCCAGCATTTTATCTGACGAGTTCAGGTCTGGAAGATATTCATAGCCCTGGTTTTGCAGGTCTTCAATAAGCTCCCGCTCCAGATCGGCTTCACTTTGATAGCTTTCAGCAACCTGCCATTCTTTGGTGTATTTGTCGAGGACAATGAATCTGTTTGTCTCTGCAATGGGTTTTGTATAATCAATCATTAATTTTTTACCTCTTTTATTTTAACCACGAAATACACGGAAAACACTAAAGGATAAAATGTCATTTAACTATCCTCTCAATGGTTGCTTTTGGGTAGTGACCGAAGTTAACTAAGAACCCGAGTTTAAGCTCTGTTGCTTTCAGGTAATTATGTAACTGGGCACGATGTTCATCGCAAACTTCTCTGACTGCTTTAAGTTCAACAATGATTTGGTCATAGCAAATTAAATCAGGCTTGTAAGTTTGCTGAAGTTTTTCATCCTTATAGAACAACTCAAGTTCCGGTTGGGCAATAAACGGAATTCTCTGCTTGTTTAGTTCCTTCTCAAGACACTCTTGGTAGACAGCCTCAAGAAAGCCACAACCCATCTCACGGTAAACTTCAAAAATAGCACCACGGATCCGATAGCTTTCTTCTTCAAATAACAGAACCTCATTCACGGAAAACCTCTTTTTTAACCACGGAAACCACGGAATACGCAGAAAAATTATTAATCTTTTTCCGTGTTTTCTTTGTATTCTGTGGTTCCATTAATCCCTCTCTGGTTTTGGAAAACTCAACAACATATCCCGGTAATGTTCATGCTACTTATGCCGTAACCGCCTGATGCCGACCTTGCTCAATCAGCGTCTTCACATCGCGAAGTAAATCCGCAGGACTTGTCTTGTTTACACCATCCTTTTTTTCGCTCATTGCTTGACCTCTTTTTTAACCACGGAAACCACGGAATACACGGAAATTTTATTATTCTTTTCAGTGTTTTCTGTGTATTCTGTGGTTCCATTAATCCCTCTCCGGTTTGGGAAAACTCAACAACATATCCCGGTAGTATTCATACTGCTTCCGCCGCAACTCAATTTCCCGCGGCAGGCCTTCTGTGATAGAGTTGGTCAGGGCGTCGAATTTATCGAGAATTGATGCAACACGAACCTGCTCCGAAGGATTAGGGATAGGCACAGGCAAAGTCTTAATAATATCTGCATTTAGATTGCTCACTGAGCCGCTATTAATTTTCCCTGCCCAATAGTTATACACACTATTCGATGAAAGGTAGTGATAAAGAAAATCTGAGTTTAGTGTTTCTTCAAAGCCACTAATAGAAGCCCAACCATCATGAATGGCTCCTCTTATAGCTAGAATGTAAGGGCGCCCAAAACTCATTGAGTTGGACATAATAAAATCCCCGCTATTCAGAATACGTGATTTCTTGGCACCCTCCGGCGTTACTTTCTGCGCTGTCTGATTGACGTACTTTGAACCAGGAGATGTATCACCAATCTTGATCCATGGCACGCCATCCTCATCATCGGTAATGTATTTTGAAATTGGTCTAGGTGAGGCGCCGCGTTGAATAATCGCCACCTCCCCCAAGGTCTTCCACTCAACCCCTTTCGTACTTTTCGTGTCTTTCGTGGTACCCTCTTCAAAACTCAACAAGCGCTCCCGATAGTACCCGTACTGCTTCTTCCGCAAGCTAAGCTCGGTGCTAAGCTCGGTGCTAAGCTCGGTGCTAAGCTCGGTGAACGCGTCCAGAATACGGACAATTTCCGCCTGGATTTCCAGGGATTTTTTAGGGTTTTCCGGGCAGGGGATGGGGATTTGGAGTTTTTCGATTACTGACTTTGATAAGCGTGGAATACTAGCACGGCGGACCTGTCCCGCGATCTTGCCTTTTTGCGTCAATAAAAAATGATACAAAAACCTGCTGTTCATTATTTCCGGCGTAATAGCGAAATAAACATCGTCTGCAGCCCAGAATTCATCTTCGCTATAGCCGATCTCACCGGCTGCTCCTGCACAAATGATGAACGTAGATTTAGCTTCAACATTACTTTCATGGTAGTAGCCAAGTGGCGTCATACTGTTCTGATAAACAGCATACTTACCCATTTCTTCTAGCTGACTTTTTACAAGTCGTCTTCCCCGTTGGAAATTGACTACTTCCCCCAGCGCCTTCCACTCAACCCGGGCCCCATCCAGCAGCCTTTCCATAAAGCTCAATTCGCTCATGCCATAATACCCGTTGCTTTAACCACGGAATACACGGAATACACAGAATTGTTAGTTCCTTTCCGTGTCTTCAGTGTTTTCAGTGGTTCCATCTTCTTCGCGCCTTCGTGTGAGACTTCCTTCCTCATCCCTCACCGCCCTGCAGTTTTTTAATAGTGTGACTTTCTGTCAACAGGCGCATCTGTTGAATGGCGGTCTGGTTTAACAGCTTTAATCGCTCTTCCTGGGGCAAGTCCTGCTGGATCAAGTGTGCGTTCAGGGTTTCAAGGTTGGCCAGGCAAACGAGTTGGGAGACATTGGCGTAATCACGTATGTTGCCGCTTTTGTCGTTGTTCTCCTCTCGCCACTGCCTGGCTGTCTTGCCGAAAAGAGCCATGTTCAACAGGTCCGCTTCTGTAGCATAGACAAGGCTGGTTTGCTGTTTGGTCAACGTCGGAGGAATCAGATTTTCTTTCACCGCCTCGGTATGAATGCGATAGTTTATCTTGGTAAGCTGGCGTCTAACATCCCAGCCGAGCTGCTTAGCTTCTTCGTTTTTTAGCCTTTGAAACTCCTTAACAAGATATATTTTAAATTCTGCGCTGATCCACATTCCAAATTCAAAGGCAATATCAGAATGTGCATAGGTTCCGCCGTAACGCCCGGCTTTAGCCTGTATTCCAATTGCATTGGTTTTGGCCACCCATTCTTTTACGCTAATTTTATACCTGTTAAGTCCGGCCTGACTTTTAATTATGGCGAATTCGCCCCAATTAAAATTGGGGTTATGGACTCTCTCCCATATGCCAAGATATTCAAGAGTGTTGCGGTTTCGCAGCCAATCGGTGATGAAAAAGTTTCCATCCTTGGAGCGTAGCATGTCGGTTAGTGAAATATAGTCATCCTTGGTGACCCGGATTTCTTCGTCCAGGACTATTATCGTTCTGTTTGTTTTCATTCCTCACCACCTTTCTTCCGGATCTCTCTCCTGGCCTGTTTTTCCAGTGCGGCGATGGTTTCCAGATACTCTTTTTCCACGTTTTCCAGCGTCCTGGCTTTGTATTTTCGGTATTCGAGCCTGGCTTTTTCTTTGGCAGCGGTATGAGAAACTTTCCCTGCGTTATCCAGCACTTTCCGGTTCGAAGAGCTTAGAATGTTATCCAGTTCCCGTACATAATCAGCCATACGCATTTCCCGCTGTTCGATGGCATTCAACTCGGCCAAGTCAAAATAAGCTGAAACGAGATTGTTCAGTACACGCAGTTCCTGCTCGCTGAGGTAATTTTTGGCAATCATGGCTTCGGCCTGGGTGGGCTGGCTGCCTTTAAAGTTGCTTAAGCCGGCGAAGGGCTTGTCGCTGTCCACCCGCAAATAAATCACCTCGCTGGCGGTATGGCCGTGGGCGGCGTAGTGCAGCTTGTTTTGTACGATCTTGAAAAACTGAAGGCTCTCATCGCTGCGGGGATTGTAATCTATCGCCGTAGAATACAATTCCAGCACCTGACGGTACATGACCTTCTCGCTGGAGCGGATATCTCGAATACGCTCCAGCAGCTCTTTCCAGTAGTTCCCGCCGCCGAGGTTTTTCAGGCGTTCATCATTGATTGCAAATCCTTTTTTTAGATACTCTTTGAGGATATTGGTTGCCCAGATGCGGAATTGCGTACCACGCAATGATTTCACTCTGTATCCAACAGAGATAATTACATCAAGATTATAATAATCAACCTGGTAGGTTTTGTTATCTGCGGCAGTTGTTGCGGAATTTACAACAACTGAATCCCTCTGTAATTCCCCTTCCTCAAAGATGTTTTTGATGTGCCGGGAGATCGTAGACTTGTCCCGGTCAAAAAGTTCCGCCATTTGGTCAAGGGACAGCCATACAGTCTCTTTATCGAACCGGGCATCGACTGATATTTTACCATCGTCGGTTGTAAAAATAATTACGTGCTTTTCCTTTTCGCTCATGTCGTATCACCTTCAATCTCCGCAACAATGGCATCGATGTCTTTTCTCAGTTGGTCAATCCTGGCGACGGTGGTTTTGAGTTCTGCATTGAGTCGGGTAATGTCTATCTTTTCCCGCTTGTCTTTGGCCTCTACATAACTGCTGACCGACAGGTTGTAGTCGTAGGCGGCAATTTCTTCAAAAGCCACGGACCTGGCAAAGTGTTCGACATTTTCCTTGCTGTCGAAGGCCTGCATGATGTCTTCAATGTGTTTGTCTGTGAGAACATTGTTATTGGTTTCTTTTTTAAAGTATGCCTCCCCGCTGGCATCGATGAACTGGGTGCTGGTATCGGTCTTACGTTTGGACAGCACCAGAATATTCACGGCTATGGTGGTACCGAAAAACAGGTTGGGTGCCAGGGAAATAACCGTTTCCACATAGTTGTTATCTACCAGATACTGTCGGATTTTCTTTTCCGCGCCGCCCCGGTAAAAAATACCGGGAAAGCAGACAATGGCCGCACGTCCTTTACTGGATAAATAGCTCAAGGCATGGAGTACAAAGGCAAAATCGGCCTTGGATTTCGGCGCAAGTACACCGGCCGGGGCAAAGCGTTCATCGTTAATCAGGGTCGGATCGTCCGAACCAATCCATTTCACCGAATAGGGCGGATTGGAGACGATGGCATCAAAGGGCTTATCATCCTGAAAATGGGGGTCGGTCAAGGTATTCCCAAGCTGCACATTGAACTTGTCATAATTGATATTGTGCAAGAACATGTTCATGCGGGCCAGGTTAAAGGTGGTGTGGTTGATCTCCTGACCGAAAAAACCCTCTTCTATTATATGTGACTCAAAATGCTTTTTTGCCTGGAGAAGCAAGGAGCCGGAACCGCATGCAGGGTCATAGATTTTATTCACACTGGTCTGTTTGTGCATGGCCAGTCGTGCAATCAGTCGGGACACGTTTTGGGGTGTAAAGAATTCGCCTCCGGATTTCCCGGCATTGGCAGCATAGTTGGAGATCAGAAACTCGTAGGCGTCACCAAACAGGTCAATGTGATTATCCTGAAAATCACCGAATCTGAGTCCAGCCACACCTTTCAGGACGGCCGCCAAACGGCTATTTTTATCTTTAACGGTGTTTCCCAGGCGGTTACTGGTTGTGTCAAAATCGGCGAACAGACCCTTTATATCCTTTTCAGAATCATAGCCGCTGGCTGAGCTTTCAATAGAAGCAAAGATTGCGGCCAGGTCTGTGTTCAGGTTTTCGTTTGTATTGGCAGAAGCCGCTACATTTGCAAACAGTTGGCTTGGATAAATGAAATAGCCCTTGGTTTTAATGGCATCATCTTTAATGTCCTCGGTGATAACTTCATCTGATAGCTCAGCATATTTGATGCTATCGTCGCCGCCTTCGATAAAATTGGTGAAATTTTCGCTGATAAAGCGGTAGAACAGGGTCCCCAGTACATATTGCTTAAAATCCCATCCGTCTACGGAGCCCCTGACATCGTTGGCGATTTGCCAGATTTGGCGTTGCAGGTCGGCGCGTTGCTGTGTACTCGACATTATGATACTCCTGTTCCTGTATGTTTATTACATCAAGGATGTCTTTTTTTATCTACATGATTCCATATCATACAGTGATTTACTCCAAATTTGTAGTCATATGGTTCTGCATAGTATCTGAGCCATTTTTGAATAAATAAACATCCAATTATTCCTGTCGAATCAGCCGGACAATGTCGGCATACTCCCCGAGGGCGGCCTCACCCCCGCCGCTCAGCCGGTAGACTCCGGTACGGACCTTCTCGAACCAGAGGTAATGGTTGTCCAGCAGAATCCTCCCCGCCTTTTCAGGCCCCCCGAGTTTGACGCAGCCCGCGGGGCTGAGTTCTCCGTGCTCTTTCAGGAGCAGGGCCAGGCTGAGGGCCTCCTCTCGGTAGGCGGTTACCACCTTGCCCCGGCTTCCTCCCGGGGTGTGGTCGCCGGAACGTCCGCGGACCTCCCGCAGTATCGCCGCCCGGCGGCCTTTGTTTCTGCGGATACTCCCCCTTCCGGGATGCAGAACAGGATCGATCCTGACCCGACGGCTCAAAAAGCGGACCAGAAGGAGTCCCAGCCCAAGGCGGCGGATGAGCTTGAGATAGGGCCGAAGCTTCTCCGGAAAGCTGCTTCCCTCAGCAGGAAGAGCAAGGTATACCCCGTCCGCCGAGTCCTGCCGCTCAACCGCCTGGGCGAGGAGCTTTATGGAGAGGCTTTTTTTAAGCTCCACCGCTATAAGCTCCTCCCCGGTCTCATTCTCAAGCACTGCCGCGATATCCAGCCCCGCCGCCTCTCCCCGCACGGTGTAGCCCAGCTCCTCCAGCCATGCTTTTACGGGAGGGTAGAGGTCTGTTTCACGTAAAGGAGTGCTCTGCTGCATAGGTTTCTATTGTACCTGCCCGGGAGGGAAAGGGAAACATCAAAAATGCTTGCCTTTGAGGCCATCCTGGTGCAAAAGTAGGGACTGGAGAAGGTGAAATGAAATATCTGCTGATAATTATTGCAGTGGTCGTGCTGTTGGTAACAGGCAGTCTGATAATCGCCGATTTCCGCTGGAAAGGCACAACCCGGAGTCTCCTGGCAGGCCTGGAATCTGCAGCCGAGCTTCCGGAAAGAGGACTTTACCGGCCACAGATGCTCGAAGGTCTTCCCGAACCGCTGCAGCGCTACTTTCGCACTGTTCTTGAGCCCGGGACCCCGATGGTTACGGGGGTGCAGGTTCTACACCGGGGAAGCTTTAACATGGCGGAGGAAGGCAGCAACTGGAAAGCGTTTACCTCGGAACAGCGGGTCAGTGTGTATCCCCCGGGTTTTCTGTGGGACGCAAGGATCTCGATTATGCCCGGACTCGGCGCCCGGGTTCACGATGCCTACCTTCCCGGTGAGGGCATTCTGAAGGCCTCCCTGGCAGGGCTGATTCCCCTGGTGGAGCTTAGGGGCCCCGGAGAGATAGCCCGGGGCGAGCTGATGCGCTGGCTCGCTGAAGCTGCCTGGTACCCCACGGCCCTTCTGCCGGGTCGAAAGCTGCACTGGGAGGCTGTTGACCGGCATAGCGCCCGGGCGGTACTGCGGGATGGGGAGGTGGAACTCAGCCTGCTCTTCCGCTTCAACGATGAAGGGCTTATTGAATCGGTCTACAGCGACGGACGGGACCGGATGGTGCCGGGCGGAACGGAAAGGACTCCCTGGGAAGGACGCTGGAGCAATTACCAATGGAGGGAAGGCATGCTGATCCCCCTCTCCGGTGAAGTCCTCTGGCATATTTCCAACGGTGAAAAACCCTACTGGCGGGGCGAGATTATCGACATCGAATACACCTTCGCCGATACCAATGGCGCCCCTTAGGTCTACGAGGGGGTAGCGGGAGCCCTGAAGGGCGGAAGCGAGGGGGAGCCGCGTTGCAGAAAACCGCCAAAAAGAGCGGAGGGCTGCTGAACCGATAACGCGAGAGAAAGGAGGGAGGCGGCGACGGCCCGAAACAATTGGAGCGGACGCGACTTGTTTCGGGTCTCGACGAGCTCCCTCCGTAGTATCCGGATGCTGTACTATCCGTTATCGGGCCACGGATTACCCGGCGTTCCCCCTCCTTCTCTTTTTGACGATTTTTCGCTATTATTGTGGGATTTTAAAAACCTCCTTTTGGAAACAGGAGCAGATATTTCGTGAAGGATTACTATTCGATTCTGCGGCTTCCCCGGGACGCCTCCAGTGCACTGGTGCGGAAGGCGTACCGCCAGCTGGCAAAAGAGTATCACCCCGACCTGAACGACGGTGAAAACCCGGAGGAGCACTTTATTCTCCTCAGGGAAGCCTACGAGATCCTGATCGATGAGGGGACCCGGGAACAGTACGATCGAGCCTACGCCTCCTTTTTCGGCGTCCAGGAGTTCAACTACCGGGAGTTCCTGAAGAGCCGCATGTGGGACAAGGAGAGCCAGGCGAAGCTGATCTGCTACGATCTGCTTCATGACCTGGAATCCGAAGCCCTGGAGGTATACGAGGACGCTTTTTACGGCGAGGTGGAGGAGATTCGCAGCTACCTGGAGCGGGAAGACTTTATGGACTACACCTTCATTATTGCCGAGGAGTATGTTCACCGGGGCATGCCGACCAAGGCCTTCCAGATTCTCAGGACCATTGCCCTGGAGGAGGAGCGCAAACCCTACTTCAAGCATTTCTATGCGGAGGTGCTGATTCTGCTCTGGCGGATTGTCCGGGGGCCCATCGAGGAGGATGAGGACGACGCCCTGCGTCTGAGCATGATGAAGGAGCTTTCCGACCTGGATTACCCCGACAAGGACCGGGCGAAAATCTACAAGGCCATGGCGGAGATATACCTGAAAAGGAGCGACCTCTATATGGCGGCCCAGAACTACAAGGGGGCCGAAAGGACCTACCCCAGGTTACCGGGAATGGGCAAGCTGAAACGGAAGGTCGAGGCCTTTTTGCAGGAGTAGCTGATGATCGGAGTTCGCGTTGTTCTGAGGCCCCTGGACCGGCTATTTATCGGGCTCAATTGCCTCTTTGTTCTGCTCTACCTGGCAGCCCTTCTGCTAAAGGGGGCCGACGGGTTGTCCATGCTGATGATCTTTCTGTTTTTTGTGAGCATACCGGCAGCGCTGTTTCTGATACTCGCGGCGGAGAAGTCTTCCTCCCGGTTTCTGCACTGGCTGCGGTTTTTTTACCCCCAGGGAATGTTTATTCTCTACTTTACCCAGAGCATCCGGCTCTCCCGGATTTATCACCCGGTGGCTTTCGATGCCCCTGTGGCCCGGTTCGAGGAGTTCCTCTTTGGAGGAAGGCCGGTGCTTGCCTTTTTTGAAGGCTTTCCCCGACACCCGGTTTTAAATGAGCTCTTTTTCTTCGCCTATTTTTCCTTCTACCTTTTTCTTACCCTGCCCTGGTGGGTCCTCTATTTTCAGGGGAAAAAACGGGAGGCGGAGGAGTCCCTCTTTATCCTGATCGCCAGTTTCAGCCTGCTCTATGTATGGTACATTGTCTTTCCCGTGGAGGGACCCAAGTTCTTCTACCCTGAGCTGCGAGCCCTCTGGTACGATCATTTTTCCGGGGGACTTTTTACCATGCTCATGAAGCAGCTCTTTACCCCCTCCACTATGGCCGGGGCGGCTCTGCCTTCCTCTCATGTGGCCATGGGGCTGCTGGCGCTGCTGCTGAGCCTGCGGCATGCACGGTTGCTGGGTCGGCTTCTTGTGCCCGTGTATCTGCTCCTGGTTCTTTCCACCGTCTATCTGTACACCCACTACCTGGTGGATATTCTGGCCGGTCTGGCCTACGGGGCTGCGGCTTTTCTGCTGGTGCCCCGATTTACCGCCCGTTTTTATACCTCCCCTGCAGCAAAGGAGGCCCTCAAGTGATCGGACTGGAGGAGTTCCGCAGCCTGCTGTTGTCCCAGTCCATGGAGCTGCGTCCCGAATCGGTGCCCCTGTCCGAGGCGGCGGGACGCTTTCCCACGGAGCCGGTTGCGAGTCCCGTCGATCTGCCCCCGGTGGATGGTTCTGTGAAAAAGGGCCGCTACCTTAAGGCGGGTATCGATTTTATCCCCTGCGGCAGACTGGGGCCAGTGGAAATTGCCGGTCTGGCGGCGGCGGGGATACGCCGGGTTATGGTGCGGCGTATTGTCAACACGGGATTCGTCACTGTCGGAAGGGACGGGGAGAGACACGAGCTTTCCGGGGAGGTCCGGCAAAAAGATGAGCAGCTCAAGCCCTCCGGGCACATGCTCTCGGCCCTTCTGGGCGGGGCGGGGGCCTGGCCGGTGGATTACGGGATTCTTCCTGAGGGGATCTCCGTCCGCGCGGCCGTGGAGAAGGGGCTCGAGGAGTGTCCTGTTTTTATACTTACCGGAGCTGATCCCGCCGAGCTGCGGGAGTTCCTTGCCGCTCCGGGACGGGAGCTTCTGTGTGACGGCGTCGACCTGGAGGGGGCGGAGGGTCTCCTTTTCGGCAGGGTCCTGGATGAAGGGGGGGCTTCCGCGGGTTTTCTCTTTGCTTTTCCTCCCGGGGCGGTGGCGGCTTTTCTGTTTTTCCATCTGTTTGTGCGGCCCTTCCTCTACAGTCTGAACGGGGGGGAGGACCCCGGCATCCTGTTGCGCTGCCCTTTAGCGGAATCCCTTGATGGCAGCGGGGTGTCCCTGACCCGGACCAGGCCTGTGTCGGTGCGCCTGCGCCCGGCGTCGGATGGCTTTCTGAGGGCTGAAGTCCTGAATATCGAAGGCCCCGATCATGTTAGCGGGCTTATCGGCGTCGACGGCTGCGGGCTGCTCAAACCTCGTTCCGGCGGCGAGCAGGCAGAAGACCATGTGGATGTGCTGCTCCTTCGCTGATTCCTGATGTCTACTTTTGTATACATTGGCCGTGCGGCCAATACCTCCGCCTCCTGGGCTGTTTTATAGTGAAGTGCCCAAAAAAATTACGGAGGTATTTTTATGACTGCAATGGAAACGATGAAAAAAAGTACGGACTTCAATGCCGCCCTCTGGCACTGGATCGTGGAACGCACGGCGGTTTCCTTTAACATGGACCGGGAGTTCAGACGGAAGCTGGAGGCTAAAAAGACGGCCAGACTGATCGGGGCCATTCCTTTTCTTGCCGGCTGCGAGCATGCCATGCAGACCTCGATTCAGCATGTCTCTATCTATGTGCTGGCCCAGCTGGAGGGCACCAAGGAGTTTTTTCTCCATACAAAGGAGGACGACTGCTGTCTGGAACACCGTCTGCAGCCGATCATGCAGTTCTGCGGCGGGGACCCGGGTGTTATTACCCGGGGAATGAACCTCTTGAAACTGCAGATGATTGCAGGCTACCTTCGTGACGTGGACAAGGACATGCGCAACACGAAGTATAATCCCGTAGCTGCGGGGGTCTGGAATGCTGAGGAGTTAATGGAAGAGCTTCGCAGGGACATTCTTGCCCATCCTCACCGGGAAATGGACGAGATCATGGACCTGGAGGAATCTATCCGGGGGTTCTGGTCGGTATGAGTCCTGTTCAGAGGCGGATAGGCTACCTGTTCGCCTCTGTGGGCTTTGCGGCGGCGATGGTGAACCTGCTTTCCATTGCCCCGGGATCCGGTTTTGTCGCTGCCCTTCAGGACTTCCGGGTCTACCTTGTCTTTTTTTTCAGCCTGCTTATCCTGTTTACCGCGCGGCTCCGCTTCGGTTTTGCCAGATGGGTCCAGACCTTCCTGCCCCTACTGGTGGGCACCATCGCTGTTTTTGACGACTATGAGTCCGTCTACGGACTGGGACTCTACGCGGTCTCTTTTATTATCGCTCTGAAACACGGCCTCCTCAGGCGGGGCTTCAAGCTGAAACTCGGCGTCTACCTGGCCTACGTTTTTACCACCGTGATTCTTGCCTCCGCCGCTGTCGATCCGGACTACAGTATCGGCCGGGGCATTAATGCGGTGCTGTATCTTCTTCTGGTGGGGATTCTGCTGTTTTTTATCTATGCGGATGAGATTACACGGTATGTCGCCTTCTCCAGGCGGCAGACTGCGTATATCCGGCGCCTGAAGCGGGAACAGAAGCGAAGGTCCCGGAAGCTTCAGGAACGGCTGGCGGACCTTACCGAAGAGGTGGAGGAGTATCGAAGAGAAGCCGAACCTTTCGATCTGGATTCCCGGGGCATTACCGCTGCGGAGAAACGGGTCCTCCGGGCCCTGATTCTCTATGGCGGCAGCAATGTCGAGCTGTCCCAGCGCCTGGGGATTTCCCGTTCCACCGTTAAGGCCCACCTGGCCTCCATCTTTGACAAGCTGGGGGTGGATAACCGCTGGGCAGCCATCGATCTCTGCCGTAATAACCAATGGGCTGAGGAAGCTGATCTCTGAAGTCTACTTTTTCATACATTAGCCCCCTGGCCAATTGACGATTCGACGCTTCTCTCCAAAAAATGGATGTATACGCCGGTTTTCCGGGGAGGAGAGATATTTTGATATCGCTTTTTAGAATTCACATCTGTTATCTCCATCCAAAAGACCAGGAGTACGCCCTGCGCTTTCAGCGGCTTCTGGGGAGTGACTGTCTGCGCTGTACCGGCAGCAGTGAAATGGCTGACGGGCTGACGGAGTCCGAGATCAAGGATAACCATATACGGAATGCGGTAGCCACTGTTGTCCTGATTGGACCGCAGACAGCTGCTTCCGAACGGGTCGATGAGGAAATCTGTGCATCCCTGCTGTCCACGGACCGCTATCTGCATACAGGGCTGTTCGGGGTGCTTCTCCCCAGCTGTTCAGCAGGCAGTTCTTCCCTGGTCAAGCAGGACCTTGTTCCCTCCCGTCTGGGGGACAATCTGCGTTCCGGGTTCGCCGACCTCTATCTGTGGAGGGAGGATTCCTCTCTTATTCGGGCCTGGTTCCAGCGGGCTGTACGAAAACGGGACACCCTTCTTCCGGACAACCGGAGGCCCCTTTTGAACAAAAAGACCCGGCATTCACTCTCATACACCAGGACCTGATGAAATAATCTGCCCCTTCCTTTTCCTGCCGCAGGTAAAATACGGGTCAAACTTGACTCTTGGATACGATTGCTATAGCATATATACCAGATATGACTAATATGATTGAAGAAAAAGGGACAGGCGACGGGTCCGTTTTCATTACCACCGCCGAACGGGTGTACAACAGCATTCTGGAGATGATCCTTACCGGGGAGTATCCTCCGGGAAGCAGACTGCCCCGCAGAAAACTGGCGGAGCGGACCAAGTCCAGTCAGATCCCGGTGCTGGAGGCCATGAAAAAGCTGGAGCAGGAGGGGCTGGTCGAGTATCGCCCTCAGTGGGGCTGCGTGGTTACCGTTCCCACTGCCCAGAAGGTCAAGGACATGTACGTGCTCCGGGAGGCCGTGGAGTGCCAGGTGGCCCGTATTCTGGCCATAACCCTCACCCGGGAGAAGGCCCGGGGTCTCTACGAGATTGCCAAAGAACTTGACGGAACCCCCTACACGGAAGAGACCCAGCAGATCATCTATGACACCCATTACAAGTTTCATCTGCTCCTGGCAAAACTTACCGGTCATGAGACCCTGGTAAAGAGTCTGCGTCAGGCCAACCTGTTCTGGCTTCTCATGAGCAGCGTTCAGTGGCGCCGGGGCTCCAAGGCGGAGGTCCAGAAGGACTGGCACAGGCGGCTGGTAGACGTCATTCTTAAAGGAGACCCCCTGGAGGCCGATTCCATGATGCGGGAGCACATTCAGGATGCCTATGTTCCCATTCTCAAGCAGATGGGGGACGATTTTCCGAGCCATGCGTGAATATTCGGAGGTCCTGCGGGACCCATAAAAATAACTCTTAGCAAGGAAAGGAGATATAATGGATTCATTGGACAGGATCAAAGGAGATTTTCAGTATTGGGAAAAGACGAAGGACCTTATCGATCAGCTGCTGGATATTATTCTGAATTATCGTCAGAGCGGTCATCCCGGCGGTTCCCGGTCAAAGGTTCATGCCTTTCTGATGACGACCTTGAGCGGGGCTATGCGCTGGGACCTTCGGGACCCGGGAAAACGCTTTGCCGACCGTTTTGTGCTTGGTGCGGGGCATACGGTTCCCCTGATTTATACTTCCCTTGCGGTGTTCAACGAGGCCCTCAGGCTCAAGTATGAACGCAGCGGGGACAAGCGCTTTTTGAGCACCCAGCCGAAGGAGAGGATCCTTACCTGGGAGGACCTGCTGGGCTTCCGTCATCGGGGCGGACTTTCGGGCCATGCTGAAAGCTCCGGAAAGACCCTCTTTTTGAAGTTCAATACCGGTCCTTCAGGTCACGGCAGCCCTGCGGCGGCGGGTATCGCGGTAGCCCTGAAGCGGGCAAAGATCGACGGGGCCAAGGTATTCATCTTTGAAGGTGAGGGCGGTCTTACCCCCGGGGCCACCCACGAGACGGCCAACTCCGCCTGGGGACTTGCCCTGGATAATCTCTACTACATGGTGGACTGGAACGACTTCGGTATCGACGATCACAAGGCCAGCGATGTCGTTTACGGGAATCCCGAGGACTGGTTCGCCCCCCACGGCTGGCGGGTTTTCGGTGCCGAAAACGGCAGCGACTGGGATTCCCTGGCAAAGGGAATGTCCGCCATGATGAGTTCTCCCAATCCTGATCACGCACCCAGCGCCCTCTGGTTCAAGACCCGCAAGGGCCGGGGCTACGGAAAATACGACAATGCATCCCACGGTGCTCCCCATCCTATGAACAGCGAGGCCTTCTGGCAGGTAAAGAAGGAGTTCGCCGACAAGTACGGGGTCGAGTTCGTAAACATGGGGGGAAAAGCTCCGGAGGATTCTTCAGCCCTGAAGGAGGAGTTCCGTTCCAACCTGAAGGTGGTCATGGATGTGCTGGCCTCGGACACGGCTCTGGTTGACTACCTGGCGGAGCGCCTTGTCGAGATCGGCGACAGCGTGCCGGAGGAGTCGAAGAGCTTTGTTCTGGGCAAAAAAGGCAATCCTTTTAAGGATGAACGGCTCTACGACTTCAAAAAATACCCCGAGGACATGTGGGCCAAAGCGGGGACCAGGAACTCCAACCGCGCTGCCCTCGCTCAATGGGGCGCCTGGGCCAATGCATTCGGTAAAAAGGAGTACGACAGGCCCCTCTTTATCATCAGTTCCGCGGACCTGTCGGGATCGACTAATATCTCCGGTTTCGCTTCGGATTACGGTGACACCAAAGGCTACGGCTGGTACGAGCGGGTCGGTTCACAAGACGGCATAATGCTGCCCCAGGAGATAACCGAGTTCTCCAATGCCGGTATCATGGCGGGACTCGCTTCCGTCAATATGGCGAAGGAGCCTGAGAAGGAGTTCGAAGGCTTCTGGGGGGCGACCTCCACCTACGGCAGTTTCTCCTACCTGCTCTACGGCCCCTTAAGGCTTTTCAGCCAGCTGGCCCAGGACTGTGAGTATAAAACCGGCAAGGTCCTCTGGATTGCGGGACACTCCGGGCCGGAGACTGCCGAGGACAGCCGGACTCACTTCGGTATTTTCTCTCCCGGAGTAACCCAGTTCTTCCCCAAGGGTAAGGTAATCAACCTGCATCCCTGGGAATACAACGACGTGCCGGTGCTTCTGGCGGCGGCCTTCAGACAGGATGCCCCCGTTATCGCTCTGCACCTGACCCGGCCGAATATCGAGATTCCCGACCGCGAGGCGATCGGCATGGCCCACCACTTCGAGGCCGCCAAAGGCGCCTACCTTATGCGGGACTACACGCCCGGACAGGAGAAGGGGGGTACGATTATCGTTCAGGGAACCGGCGCGGTGAGCAACATGATCAAGGCCCTGCCGGAACTCGATAAGCGGGGACTGAACGTCAAGATCGTGGTTTCCGCCAGCGCCGAGCTCTTCGAGATGCAGGATGAGGCCTACAAAAACTCCATCCTGAGCCCTGCGGATCAGCAGAATTCCACCGTGGTTACCACCTCATCCCGCACTCTCATGCTGCCATGGCTCTTCAACAAGTTCTCCGAAACCTACGCCCTGAGTCCCGAATGGGACAACAACTGGCGTACCGGCGGCAGTCTGGACGAGGTTCTGGAGGAGGCGCACCTTTCTCCCGATCATATCGCCGACGGCATAGAGCGCTTTGTAAGGGACCGGGACAAACGTCTCGATGCACTGCGGAAAGCCTTGAGCTGAACCGGATTCCCGGGCGCTTCACTCCTGTGGGGCGCCCGGTTTTTTACAGGTTCTGGTTTATCCTGAATTTAATCAGTCGCTTCTTCGCGCTTATCTCCTCCGCCATGGCGGCAAGGTTCAGGTTCAGCGGCACCTTTGCAACCAGTTTCAGGGTGGTCTGCATCTTGTCCTTGGAGAAGGAGATTTCGAAGTGTTTTAATTCGATATTGAATTTTTCCAGAGTCGTCCGGTAAGGATCGATGTTAAAGTTTTGTCCCTTCTGAACGATATAGATTGCCCGCAAGGCCCGGTGGGGCATATAGCGTTTTTCTATCCAGTCCAGAATTACCAGGGCTATAAGCAGGAGCAGGGTAAACAGGCCTGAGGCAAACAGGTAGCCAGCCCCGATGGCGAGGCCCAGGGCGGCGATTGCCCAGATGGATGCCGCGCTGGTCAGTCCCTGCACGGTGGCCCCGAAGCGCATGATAGCCCCGGCCCCCAGAAATCCTATACCTGAGACAACCTGGGCCGCGATCCGGCCGGGGTCTCCGCTGCCTGAGCCGATATGAATGGACAGCAGCATAAGAAGGGTCGCCCCGGTACAGATAAGGATGTGGGTACGGAGGCCGGCGGGGGTGGTACGCCGCTCCCGTTCTGCGCCGATTATGCCTCCGGCGATGAAACTGAGAACAAGACGAAAGGCAATAACCGGCAGGGTCAGTTCCTGGCTGAGAATTACATTCCACATATAGCTTTAATGTACTCCATGGGGAGGTCGGATGGCAATTCCCCCTGGAGTATCAGTCTGTTCTGCGCTTGTATGGCTTCCTATAGAGCGTTCAGTGCCTCGTAACCCCGGCGGACGGCCTCTATCATGCTGTCTTCCATGGCATCCAGTTTGGGATCTACCTTGAGTCCATCCCGTTCCCAGGACTCTTTCAACTGAGCCAGCCCTTCATTCAGGCTCATGTTGGTGAAGTTGTCCCCCGTGGCTTCCAGGTACTTCTGGTTGGAAAAGTAGCCGGAGTGGGACTTCTCGAAATAGATGTGCCCGAAAAGGTCGGGGTTCTGCCGGTACAGTACCGGGGAGGGGATGTGAACGAGTTCCGGTTCCCTGCCCACCAGCTTGCCGAAGCCGTAGTAGAGGTCAAGCCAGTTGTCCTGTTCCTGGCTTACCAGATGGAATGCCTCCCCGACGGCCTTTTTGTTTCCCAGCAGGCGGATCATCATGCGGGCAAGATCGGGGGTAAAGGTAAAGCTCCAGGGATGAATCCCGTCGCCGAACATGACAAGGGGTTTTCCCTGGCGGATCCTTTCCAGGATACCCATATTCTGCCGCAGGACCCCGACGTTGCGGGCTCCGTCACCGAAGGTCAGGGAGGGGCGGATAATGGTAATGGGAACCCCGGCCTCGCTTTCGGTGTTCAGATAGCGTTCCAGCACCGCCTTTTTATAGCCGTAGGTGTAGCCGGTGTCTGTCTGCCACAGAGTGACCTGGTCTTCCCGGGTCGGTACGGGGCGGATGGGCCGTTCGTAGGCTGCCACGGAGGAGACGATCATGATCTGATCGGTTTTGTCCCGGAATACATCGACGGTCTGCCTGGCGTCCTCCTCTTCAAAGGCCACCATGTCGATGACTGCATCATACTTCTTATTTTGAAAGAGCTGAGCAAAGCCCTCCGTGTCTTTTCTGTCCATCTGCAGCGTTTCAACACCCTTGGGAAGACTTACACTCCGCTGTCCGCGGTTGACGATGGTCGTCTCCATTCCGGCGTCTGCAAGCTGGCGGACCAGTTCCCGGCTTATGACGCCGGTTCCGCCGATAACAAGAATCTTCATACTTACTCCTTTTTCACAGTCGCCATCGGACCTCGGTCCTCCGGCTCCGCTTTCCCTCGTTCAAGGACGGCAACGCCGCCCCATCGCTATAAACTTTTCTATTTTTCCAGCAGAGGCTTCAGAAAGCGCATGGAATGCCGTACATCCTCCCGGAAGCTCATTTTTATATTCCCCTCTATGGCGACTTTTCCGTCGTAGCCGCAGGCGTCCAGAACTTCGATGATCTGCTTGAAATCCAGGGCGCCGTATCCGGGGAAGAAGCGGTTGTTCTCCGACAGGTGGAAGGAGCCGAAGTGTTTCCGGTGCTTCATCATGGCGCCTGCCATGCTGGTCTCCTCGATGTTCATGTGCCAGGTGTCGGGGAGTATCCAGGTATAGGGATTGTTCGCCCCGCCGATAAGGTCGAAGGTGTCATCCAGGGAGTTTCCCAAAGGTGATTCAAAACGGTTGATGGCCTCGAGCAGCAGGGGGGTTTTGAGGCGCAGGGCATGGGGAGCGAGTTCCCCGACCGACTGTCGCAGCATTTCCCGGTTTTCCGCACTGTTGTGGTCCAGGGGCCCTTTCAGAAAGCCGGCGATGACCCCGGCGCCGAACTGGGAGGCGAAGTCCAGAAAGGCGATGCTCTGCCTGACCGATTCGCTGCGCTGCTTTTCATCTGTTGAAGCCAGTGACAGTCCCATACCCTTGGCGGTGGCCCCGGAAGCAAACATCGCAAGCTGCAGTCCGAAGTCTCCGAGAAAACCCTTCAGGTCCGCCGGGTCAATGCTGAAGGGATCACGTATATTCAGTTCCACCCCGTCGAAGTTTTCTTCCTGCAGGGTCTTCATATTGTCGATAAAATCCCGGTTATTGCGATAATTGTCGGGTAGCAAGGTCTGAATCGACAGAAAATAACGGTAATTTGCCATGTTTGTATCCTGAATTGAGGGTTTCAAATATTACAGCACGCCGCTTTTCTCTTGGTCAAGCGAAGAGAGGATGAAAATCCTGATTTCCCGAGAAAACAATCTCAAACCACAGCAGTATTCGTGTCTGATATATCAGAAAATATGGAGAAGTAATTATATTGGAGTTCTTTGCAGTGATGTATACTTTGATATAGATATATATCGATAAAAATTGGTAAGACCAATGTTGTTGTATACGATTATCGGGGAAAGGATAAAAAATCCTGGGGAAAAATTGACATAAAGACATTCATCCTCTACAATGCTGATATATTACAAAACGTTTACATGGGCCGGTTTTTTCCGGTTTCAGTTTTTGGAGGAGGTTTCTTATGAAAAGAAGCTTGATTTTTGTTTTATGTATCGTATTCTCTCTGGCTATGGTAAGCGGACTCTTCGCTGCCGGAGGAAGGGAAGATGTTCAGTTTGTGCGTGTCGCCACAGCGGGTTCAGGTGGAAACTACTACCGCTTGGGTGCCGGTATGGCCTCCCTCTGGAACGATGAGCTTGAAGGTATTCAGGCCTCAATCCAGGCAACCGGCGGAAGTGTTAACAATATGGAACTTCTGGCGGACAAGGAAGTCGAGATTGCGTTTGTCGGTTCCGATCCCGCGTTTGAAGCCTATAACACAATCGGCGCATTTGAAGGAAAGCCGGCGGATCGGTATAAGAATGTAGCGTTCGTTTCCCATATGTATCCGAATCCCCAGTACTTTGTCGCTATGCAGTGGGCGCAGGATATCAGGACCCTGCGGGATGTTAAAGGAAAGCGCGTCTCCAAGGGTACGGTCGGCAGTCATGGGGAATTTCTCTTTAATCAGACCCTCGATATTCTTGGATGGGGCTATAATGATGTAATTGCAGAGGACACAGTGCATCAGGCTACCATCGACCAGGTGAGGAACCGGCAGATTGACGCCATCGTCTGGCCCGACGCGGTACCCTCTCCCAGCATCACCGAGATCATGGAAACCGGTTTTGCCCGGCTCCTCAGCTTTGATGATGACGTTATCAAGGGTATGACCGAAAACAGCCTTAACTTCCCCCTGACTATCCCTGCCGGGACCTACACCAATCAAAATCAGGACATCGAGACCTTTGCCTATTCAGCAATTCTTATTGCCCGCAAAGATGTATCCGAAGAGGTCGTCTATCAGCTGGTCAAGTCGATGTACGAGAACCAGGATTACATGATCGGCGTACACCCGATTGCCAAGTTCATGACCACGGAAGCCGCTCTTAACGGTAACCCCTTTGATGTACATCCCGGTGCCGCCCGCTACTTCAAAGAAATCGGGGTAATGGACTAAACTTTTCTGAAAAAATAAACAAACGTAATTGGCGGACATCGGCTTAACGCCGGTGTCCGCCGGTTTATCTCCGGGGCGAGTCTCCCCCGTCGATAGACGTCCGTCATTGAGTTTGAAAACTACGCCCGCCTTCAGGCGGGTCACCGGGAGATATAGTTTATGTCCGACAAAGACAACTATGAGAATGATTTGATTGATCTTTCCAAGCTGGAATCAAGCGGCAGTGACCCGGAATCGTCAAAGACCTATATTCTGGCGGGGTGGTGGGGCCTCGCCTTCACTGTTATTGCTGTGATCTCCGGCATTTTCCACTTGTACACCGGCGGGTATCGCCCTTTACCGGCAATGCAGCAGCGACCGATTCACCTTGCCTTTATCCTGATTTTCACCTTCATGCTCTATCCGGCCAGGAAGAAGTGGTTCGGGGCTTCCCGTCCACGGGTAACCGATCTGCTGCTGGCGTTTGCCGGCGCCTACAGCTCCTTCTATCTGGCCTATAACTACCGGACCATCGCTCTGCGGGCGGGGGTCATGACCACCATGGACATCGTTATGGGCGTTATCTTCTGCCTGGTGCTTATTGAAGCAGGAAGGCGGGCCATTGGAACGATCATGCTCGTGCTGGCGGCGGTGTTCATCTCCTACCTGTTTATCGGTCCTTATCTGGGCGGGATCCTGCGGCACGGCGGATTCACCTTCCAGCGGGTACTGAAACACATGTACCTGAGTGTCGAGGGTATTTTTGGTATAGCCATTGGAGTATCGGCTACCTATGTGTACCTTTTCATTCTCTTTGGGGCTTTCCTGAGCAAGTCCGGAACAACGCAGGTATTCGCCGACCTGGCTCTGGCCATGGCGGGGCATTCCCCCGGCGGCCCGGCCAAGGTGGGCGTAATAGCCAGTGGACTGATGGGGACCATTCAGGGCTCTTCGGCAGCCAATGTGGCCGCCACGGGTCTGTTCACGATTCCACTGATGAAGAGTCTGGGCTTCAAGCCCCACTTCGCCGCCGCTGTGGAAGCGGTAGCCTCCTGCGGAGGGCAGTTCCTGCCCCCGGTTATGGGAGCATCGGCCTTTATTATGGCGGAGTACCTGGGTATGCCCTACGCCTATGTTGCCGGCGGGGCGCTCTTGCCCGCCCTTCTCTACTATGCCGCGGTCTATTACCAGATCCACCTGCGGGCCAAGCGGCTTGGAATGGAAGGTATCCCCAGGAACCGTCTTCCGGCACTTAAAAAGGTCCTTTTAACCAAAGGACACTTGTTGCTGCCTATCGTAATTCTGATAACCCTGATTATTATGCAGTTCACGGCCCTTTTTGCGGCCTTCGTGGCAATATTCTCGGTTATAGTTATCAGCAGTTTCCGTAAAGAAACCCGCATGTCCCTGAAAGACCTCATTGATGGTCTGCGCATGGGAGCAAAGAACAGTATCTCCACGGCCCTGGCCTGTGCGATTGTCGGCTTTGTAGTCGGATCGGTCTCTCTCTCCGGTCTCGGCATGCTCTTTACCCAGCAGCTGGTTCGGACCGGCGGCGGGCTGCTGCTGCCGACACTGCTGCTGGCGGCCTTCGCCTCCCTGATCCTGAGTTTCGGACTGCCGACTACTTCGGTATATATTATTACCGCGACCCTGGTGGCCCCGGGACTGGTTGCCGTCGGACTTCCTCCCCTTGTAGCTCATCTCTTCTGTTATTACTGGGGCGGTGTTTCCGCAATTACCCCGCCGGTTGCTCTGGCTGTCTATGTGGGCGCAGGCATCGCGGGAGCCAATGTTATGCGGGCAGGGTTCATGGCAATGCGGCTTGGAATTGCGGCCTACATCGTACCCTTCTATTTCGCCTACTGGCCGTCCCTGGTTACCCGGGCGGATGCCACGGTATTTCAGGTAATCCTGGCGGTTTTTGGCGGTATAATTACAATCTTTGCGATTGCCCTTGTTTCGGAGCAGTTCTTCCTGAGAAAGCTGCCCATTTACAAGATAGCTTTGATGGTGATCACGCCGATCTTTATTATGTATCCCAATACAATGACCCATGTGGTCGCCCTGGGAATTACAGCATTTGTGGTGTTGACTGAGATTGTCGCGTTCCGGCGTCATAGGAACCCGGGGACATTGGCGACCTGAGCTTTAAGGTATGCGCTCCCTTCCCTCAGGGGAAGGGAGTCTTTTGTGTCGTCCTTCACATTGTTCCTGAGGCTTGCTACACTATCTATCATCTATGCATGCTTTTATTCAGACAACTCTTTTAATCCTGATTCTTCTGAATCCCTTTCTCGTAATCGTCTATCTGGTGGATGTAATAAACAAGCTCTCCCGGCCCAGGTTTTTATCCGTTCTGGTCCGGGCGGGGTTGATTTCCACGCTTGTATTCAGCGTTTTCGCCGTCCTGGGGGACGCCATTTTCGCCAGGTTCCTGCAGGCCGATTTCGCCTCGTTTCAGATATTCGGCGGGGTCATCTTTCTTTTAATCGGTATCCAGTTTGTGTTTCACGGCAACTCCGCCATCGAAGGCCTGCGGGGCGAGTCCGAGTATATTGCCGGAGCCATCGCCATGCCCATAATGATAGGGCCCGGAACCATCAGCATCAGCGTTCTTGCCGGACAGCGGCTGCAGAGCATCATGGCTGTGCTCTCCATCGTAATCGCCATGGTCATCTGCATTGGAGTCATGATGCTCCTGCGGGTTCTCCACGACTATGTCCGGCCGAAGAACGAAAAACTCATTGAACGCTATACGGAGATCGCCGGCAGGATCACCTCCATCGTTATAGGGACCTTCGCTGTGGAGATGATCATGCAGGGACTATCGGAGTGGCTGCCCAAGCTCGGTATTCTGTAAAAGAGTCAATCCATCAATGCTCCGCCGTTGACGTTCAGTACCTCGCCGGTAATAAAACGGGCGCCGGGAGAAACCAGAAAGAGGGCCGCCTCGGCAATCTCTTCAGGTTTGGCAAGGCGCTTTAAGGGGATGGACTCTATAACCGCTCTGCGTTTCTCCGCCGACCATTGGGCGCTCATGTCCGTTTCCACTGCGTGGGGGGCGACGGCGTTGACCGTTATGGAGTACTCCGCCAACTGCCGGGCCAGGGAGCGGGTCAGAGTGTTTACCGCTCCTTTGGATGTGCCGTAGGCCGGGGAGGCGGTAATATCGCCCATTTTGCCGGCAATGGAGGTGATGTTCAGGATCGATCCTGACCTCCGCTGCTGCATATAGGGAACAACCGCCTTGCACATGTTAAAGGCACCGTTCAGGTTTACATCCATCACGGAGCACCACGTCTCGTGGCTCAGGCTTTCTATGGTCTCCCTGGCTATGATTCCGGCATTGTTCACGAGAATATTGCAGGGTGTGTATTCAGCAGCCAGCTGCTGAATGGTGCGTTCCACAAGTTCATGGTCTGTTATATCCAGGGCTACGGGAACAGCCTGTCCCCCCTCCGCTTCTATTGTAAAGGCCACATCTGCGGGTTCTTTCAGATCGACCGCAATGACCAGCGATCCGGCGGCGGCAAAACGCCTGGCAATGGCGGCGCCGATTCCTCTGCCGGCGCCGGTAACGATTGTGGTTGTGCTTGCAAGTACTCTGTTTTCAGCTTCATTAGCTGCCATATAATATCCTTGGAATAAAAAGTACGAGATCGGGTAAAAAGACGAGAATAACGATGTAGATTACGAAGGCCACCAGGAAAACCATGAACTCCCGCAGGTATTCCTTGGTGGGGCACTCCAGAATGGAACAGACCGTGTACATGGAGATGCCGATGGGAGGGGTCAGAAGTCCCATGGTAATAACAGAACACATGATCAGTCCGAAGTGGACGGGGTCGACGCCGAGCTCTTCCACCATGGGCAGCAGAATGGGAGTCAGCAGAAGGATGGCTACCGAGCCTTCCATGATCATTCCCACAATAATCAGGAAGCCGATTATCATAAGGAGTACAACCGAGGGATCCAGGGATACGCCGGCGATAAACCTTGTCAGCATCTGGGGAACCCGGTCTATGGGAATCCCGTAGCCGAAGATCCCCGACAGGGAAATGATGAACATGATTGCCCCGATGTCGCGGATGGTGTGGTGCATGGTCTCCTTGAGACGTTCCCAGGTAAACTCTTTGTAGACAAAGACACCTACCAGGACCGCGTACACGCAGGCGAAGGCGCCGACCTCGGAAGGCGTAAAGAGGCCGAAGCGGATCCCTACGAGGAGCAGGATTGGAAAAACCAGGGCCCAGATGGTTTCTGCCAGGGATTCGAATATCTCTTTGACGCTTGCTTTTTTCTCCCGCTCGGGTTTCCATTTTCGTATTCGGGCCGTCACCGCGACGGTGCCCATCATTACGAGCATCATTAAAAGGCCTACCATAAGCCCCGCGGCAAAAAGGCGGCCGATGGATACCTCGCCCACGGTACCGTAGATGATTATGCCGATTCCGGGGGGAATGGTCGCTGTTATGAGGGAGGTAAAGCCGATGACGCTGGCGGTATAGCCTTTGGAGTATCCCCGCTTGAGCATTCCGGGGCCGAGTATGCGGGCTTCCATGGCAGCGTCCGCAGTAGCCGATCCGGAGACCCCCCCCATCAGGGTGCTCAAGACAACGCTCACCTGGGCCAGGCCGCCCTTCATATGTCCGGTCAGAAGGGTGGAGAGCTTGACCAGCCGGGCGGTGATGCCGGTGGCGTTCATCAGGTTACCGGCAAAGATGAATAGCGGGATTGCCAGCATGGGAACGGTCTGGGTCTGGGATACCGGCAGCTGGGCGATCATGGTAAAGGGGAGTTCCGGATGCTGCAGGAAGAACATGACCCCCGAAATGCCGATGGCAAAGGCCACGGGCATGCCGATGGAAAGAAAAATCAGAAAAACAATGGCTACCAGAAGCATCACTGACCTCCGTCTTTGCTGAAGAGTGCCAGGATCTTCTCCACCGTAGAGCGAAGCAGAAGCAGGGCTCCCACGGGAAGGCTCATGCTTATGTAGGAGTAGCTGAAGTTGGGAATTCCCTGAAAAGCCCGTGCCCTGGATTTATAGGCCAGGATGATACCGTAGTAGACCAGGGCCAGAAGAAACACAAGGATGATCAAATGGATTACCAGCGACAGGACGCGCCGCATGTTGTCCGAGAGTCTGGCCTGAAAGAAATCCAGGTTGACCAGCTTGTTGTCCCTGTAGGCAACGTCGGCGCTGAAAAATACGGCCCAGGAAAAAAGAAAGAGCGAGATATCCAGCGACCAGTTGATGGGCCGTGAGAACGACCGCACAACCGCTGCCAGAAAGATCAGGGAGGTCGAAGCGATAAGGCAGACACCCGCCACCACAGATTCTCCGTCCTCGATCTTCTTTGATAGATACTTTAAGCGATTCATGTTGTTGTCGGATGAAGACTGTCTCATTGCAGGACCTCCTTATGATTCGTTTACTTTCCCATTTCCTTGAAGATCTGGTTCCGTACATCCAGCAGGCCAAGGGCTTCGTAAGCCGCGATGGAGTTCTTCTTGAAGGCTGCGATGTCAATCTCGGAATGGGGAATGATGGTCATACCCTCCTGCTGAAGTTTGACCTTGGCGTCATCCGCCAGCTCACCCATTATGCGTCTGGAAACACGGAGCCCGGCATTTTCGCATTCTTCCTCCAGTATGGTCTGGTACTCAGGGGGAAGACTTTTGAACCAGTCGGCGCTGCAGATGGCGAAGTTGATTAGCATGATGTGCTGGGTTTCGCTCAGATACTTCAGCACCTCGTACATGCGGGTGCTGTAGGTCGCCGGGTACACGTTGCCGGCACCGTCGACTACCTTGGTCTGAACGCCACTGTATACCTCTCCGTAGTTCAGGGCAACTGGAGTCGCGCCCAGGGAACGGATGGACTCCATCCATATGGGAGCATTGGGAGAGCGGATCAGAAGTCCCTTCATGTCTGCGGGGGAGTAGATCGGTTTGTTGGTGAGCATGTTCCGGAAACCCTGGACCCATGAGAAGGAGAGGACTTTTATTCCGTACTGTTCCTCCAGCTGTTTTTTCCACCCGTCGACGGTTGCCAGCTTGTTGAGGGTCTGTACCTCTTCCAGGGTGTCCGCAAAGTAGGGACCGTTCATGACGGCAATATCTGGTACGTAGTTGCCAAGGCGGGCCGAGTCGGTGTTCTGCCCTACGTTCGCGCCCTGACGGATCTGTTCGATGATATCCTCTTCCACACCGAGCTGGGAGCTGTGGAATACGTCGATGGTCAGGTTTCCGTCGGTTCGTTCGGCTACCGCCTCCGCCCACTCCAGGTAGGCCTGGTGGTAAGGGTCTTTTTCGGTCAGTACGTGGTTGAAGCGCAGGACATATTTCTTCTGTCCTCCCGCTTCGCCTCCCCCGCCTGCAAAGAGGGGCAGCGCTGAAACCAGCAGCAGTACGGCTAACAGACATACTACTGTTCTTGTGAGTCGTTTCATATTATCCTCCTATCTGATATATCAGATTATATGTCCAGATTACACCTGCTCATATGCACTGTCAAGAAGAAATCCGGGGGATATTTGTAACTCTTCCCGTTTTCAGGTGATATTATGGGTAGATATGCTTGGTTTTTATGGCAATGAAGCAGCAGGGGTTTAAAGCGTTTTTTCAACAAATATATCAGATATCAGGCTACTTGCTTGAAAGAACACTGATTTTCTGATATGCTGCAAAAGAGAGTTATATGAGTGAACAACAGGTTGTAGATCCTCCCAGGTTTTCCATTGACAATGGTGCAAGCCTGAGTGATCAGGTGTATGCGTACTTGACAAATAAAATTATCACCGGAGAGCTGAAATTCGGCGACCGCCTGAATATCAAGGAGATCGCTTCGCGCCTTCAGGTCAGCAGCATGCCCATCCGGGATGCCATCAAGCGTCTCGAGCAGGACAGGGTTGTGGTGGTGAATCCCCGCAGCACCTGCATGATACGGACTCCCAGCAAGCAGGATGTCCTCGACGCAATAGACGCCCGGCGCATGATTGAGCATTTTGCGGTGGAGCTGGTGTACCGCCATGTTCGTTTGAGTGATCTCAGCGGTCTGGATGCGATACTCGAGCGAATGGAACCCATTGCCGCGGAAGATTCGAACGGGAGTTCCACCTCGCATCTTCAGCAGTACATCGATCTTGATCGGGAGTTTCACAGTGAATTATGCAGTCTCTCCCGCAACGACTACGTGCGGCAGTTCTATACCATCGTGAACATCCACCTGAGCATGAGCTTCAGTTACGGCTGCGGGGCCTGTCACGGCGCCTCCGCCACCTACAAGGAACACCGAATGCTCGTCGAGTATCTTAAAGCCCACTCCTCCGAGGCCCTGGATGTAATCGACACCCACCTGATGAAGAGCCGGGAAAACATTATGAGGGAGCCGACTTTCCAGACCCTTCCTGACTAGGCCGATTCCCTGTTTTTCTGGAAAACAAGGAAACGGTACTGCATGCTGCCGCGTCTGAGCATGGAAGAGAGAGCTGTTTTTCCTGCCAGCATTTCTGCCCGGAGCCATCCGGATTTTTTCGCCAGAAACAGAACAGATTGCGCGGCAAAAGCGGATAAGGGTAGGACCTTCAGCCAGCGGGAGAAATCCTCCGCCGCAATGGTTTCGAGTCCCGCTTCCTCGAAGCTGCCTATCCATTCCTTGGCGGAGCGGACTCCCGGGGTGTATCCGCAGTCCCTGAGGGCTTTCAGAAGAATCCTGTCCTTTGCAAGGAGGACATCCTCCTCGTCCCTGAGCATGTAATCGCAGAGAATCATTCTGCCGCCCGAAACAAGGCTTTCCGCGACCAGCGGAGCAATATCGGCCTTCTCCGGCAGCCTGGAAGTACTCTCGACTGCGTACATGAGATGCTGATCGGGAAAGAGGCGAAAAACCTTGGGATCCCGGAAATCTCCCTCGAATATACGGATTCTCTCCTGGAGCCCCTGTTTTAGAATGAACTCGTCCCCGGTCTGTTTCTGAGTTCTGCTGAGGGTAAGACCCGAGTAGCGGGCATCCCGGGCTTTCGCCAGATCGACCATGGTTGAGCCGATGCCGCAGCCAAGATCCAGGATTTTGACGGCCTCGATGGCCAGAGCATGCTCTTCAATGCGTTTATTGATGTAGAGGGATGCCTGGGTTCTGTTCTTTACCCCCGGGGCCCACAGCGCCCGGTGTTCGCTGAAGCGTCCCGTTCTTTTACCCGAAAAGCCAGGTCTGTGTATATTGCGGTCAAAGTTGTCTGCAATACTGTGCCGATTTGCTGACATAAACCTCCGTCCTCTCTGTACAGCTAAAGTATTGCACATCAGCCGTCCTTCTGCAAAGGACAAAATAGCGCGCTTTTCCGAGCTGCCCTGAAACTTTGTGTTTATGTATAGTTTATACCTGGATTGTAGATTTTCTCTCTCCAACGTGTTACAAGATGGATAACCCTTGGTGCGTACCATGAAGAAAATGTTCACTGAGTTAAAAACAGTTCAGCTTCTCGAAGAACTCGGACGTTTCACCCTGTTCGTAATTGACATACTGCGCTGGAGTTTTCGCAGGCCCCTAAGGCCCAGGCTCTTTGTGCATCATCTGGATCATATCGGCGTCGGTTCAATACCGATAATATTGCTTTCCGGAATGGCAACGGGCATGATCATGTCTCTCCAGATGATCAATGTGCTTGCATTCTACAATTCCGATGCCTTTGCCGGCGCGGGGGTGGGGATTACCCTGGCTCGGGAATTGGCGCCGATCATGACAGCCCTGATGCTCATAGGAAAAAACGGTTCCGCCATGACCGCGGAACTTGGATCCATGCGTATGAGCGAGCAGATAGACGCAATGGAAACCATGTCGGTCAGCCCGATTCAGTATTTGGTTGTGCCCCGGGTATGGGCTGCAACATTAGCTTTTCCGGTATTGACCGCTATGGCCAATGTGGTCGGCGTAGTCGGAAGCTATATTGTTTCGGTTATGTTTCGGAACGTCGACAGCGCCGCTTTCCAGCATTATCTTTTTTCTCTGGTTGATCCGAATGATATCTTTGCCGGCCTTATAAAAGCCACGGTAATGGGTTTTATGGTGGGTGTTATCTCCTGTTATTTCGGTTATCATGTAAGCGGCGGAGCCAAGGCGGTGGGAGATTCTGCCACCAGGTCGGTAGTTGTCTCTTCGGTCAGTATTCTGCTCGCTGACTATCTTATGGCGACCGTTTTGCTGCAGGTGCTGCCATGAAGGAAGATATTATTCTCGAGGTCAGGAATTTAAAGAAATCCTTTAAGGGGCAGGTGATCCTCAACGGGGTAAATGTTAGTTTTCCACGTAAAAAGATTACCGCCATCTTCGGTCAGAGCGGCACCGGTAAAAGCGTTCTGATGAAGAATCTGATCGGTATCCTCGATCCCGACGAGGGTGAAATCCTTATTGACGGACAGGATGTGGTACGCATGTCCCGGGATGACAAAAGGAAAATCCGCCGTCGTCTGGGTTACCTTTTTCAGGATGCCGCGCTCTTCGATTCCATGAATGTGGGGGAGAATATCGCGTTTCCCCTGGTGGAAGTACTCAATATGAAGGATAAAACCAGAATCAGAAGGCGCATAAGCGAACTTCTTGACTGGGTGCAGTTACCGGGAATCGAATCGAAGATGCCCAGTGAGCTTTCCGGTGGAATGCGTAAACGGGTAGGGCTGGCACGTTCTCTGGCATCAGAGCCGGAAATTCTGCTTTTTGATGAACCTACAACCGGGCTTGATCCGATCCTCAGTGATAATGTACATAAATTAATAGAACGGGTTAATGCTGAGCTTGGCATGACCTGTATTGTAATAACCCACGATATCGCGGGAAGTTTCGGCATGGCCGATAAAATCGCGTTTTTACACGAAGGGCAGGTCCTTGCTCAAGGAACTCCCGAGTCAATGCGCGGTGTTGAACACCCGGTTTTACAGCGCTTTTTCGAGTTTTCCTTTGCCAGTAAGGACTCGGCGGCAGTTAGGGGAGAAGTGAATGAGTAGGTTGGTAAAAATCGGGCTTTTCGTACTGATTACCGGAGCGGGCAGTATCTACTACATTATACAAACCGCAGACAGTCTCGATGCCCCTTCAACGTATCAGGTACAGGCCTATATAGACGACGCCTCCGGACTGCGGCCGGGCACCCAGGTCTGGGTGGCAGGTGTAGATGTGGGGCGGATTCGCAAAATCGATCTTGAACAGGGACAGGCCCGACTTATGATGGAGCTCTCATCGAACGTTCCGGTGTACCGGGATGCTGTTATACGCAAGCAGACCCAGTCCATGCTGGGGAACGCCATCGTGGCTCTGGATCCCGGCACCCCACAGTCGGTTCCGATACAACACGGAGGGGTCATTCAGAACGTGATCAGCAGCTCCGGTATGGAACAGGCTTTCGGATCCATCGATCGCCTGGCCAAAGAGATGGAATCCTTTATGACAAACCTTAACTCCTTCATGAACGAACAGGGGGGCTATGCGGCAATCGAGGATATTCTGACTATGTCCCGGGATACCGTGGCCAACACCAGCCGCATGGTTGAGTTCAACCTTGCACTGCTGCAGGAATCCCTGGAGAATATTGCTTTGGTCACAGGAAGGATGGAGGGGAACAGCAGTACTGACCTGCAGGACCTTTCGTCAATTCTGCGCAACACCGCGGGGATAACCGAGAAGGTTGACCGGCTGCTTGCCCAGCAGAACGGACGAATCGAAGATACCATGGTATCCCTCCAGGCAAGTATCGAGAATCTGAACTCGAGTCTCGAGAATATTAAGAACGTAACTGCTAAGATTGAGCGGGGCGAAGGCAACATCGGAAAACTGATCAACGACGAAGATCTCTATGTCAAGATAGATAATGTGGTCAGCAGTGTGGATGAGTACCTCGAATCAACCCTGGGCATGGATGTGCAGGTCGGATTCAGGTCCGAGTACATGACCATGGATCAGGGCACGAAAAACCACGCGGAGCTGCGACTCGTGCATGAAGACAAGGGTAAATACTACAGCGTGGGACTGGTCAGCTCCATTGCGGGAATGAGTGATTCCGAATCCGATGGGGATGATGAGTTGAGGATCTCAGCGCAGCTTGCCCGGGAATATGGTCCTCTCACACTGCGTGGGGGAGTTATCGAGAACAGCGTTGGTCTGGGGCTGGAGCTATCTCCCCTGGATCGCCTGAGCCTCGCCTCCGAGGTCTTCAGGTTCAACCAGGAAGGTGGTCCCTACCTGAGGGGCTACGGGACCTTCTTCCCGGTCTACGATCCCCGAAGCAGCAATCCCCTGAACTGGCTCTATCTTGCCGGGGGTGTGGACAACGCCCTCACTGCCGACAGGGATTATTTTTTCGGACTTGGCCTGCGCTTTACCGATAACGACCTGAAGGGGATTCTGCCCTATGCGCCGTCTCCCTGATCTCAGCAGCGCTCCCGTATCGTAGCGGGAAGGAGTCTCAGCAGAACCAGGCTGAGAATTCCCAGACTGCCGAGTACAATAAAACTTATGGAAAAATAGCCCGCCGCTCCGGCAGACCCGAAAGCCATGGGCGTAAGCCCTCCGCCGAGGATGTTCGAGAGGGGAATTGCCAGGGAAACCGCGAGATTCCTGGCTTCCGGTCTCGCGATCCTGGTTACGGCGCTGAGGGCGGCGGGAAAAAATGACTGGGTCACAGCGGGCTGCAGGAAAACCGCCAGCAAGAGCAGCGGACCGGAAACAACACCGATAAGTACGGTAAGGATGCTGGTAAACAGCAGGATCGATGCCAGTACGATCCGGTACCCGAACCTGTCTGCCAGATGTCCTGCCAGGTAGATGGAGGCGAACCCTGTTATCCTGGAAAAACCGATCAGGGTGTTCAGCATTCTCTCCGGCAGATTGTGTTCCACCTGCAGATAGGTGGGAAGGACAGAGAACACCCCGGTGGCAAGGGCGACGCTTATGGCTATCAGAAAAAGGAGAATCCAGTATTCCGGTACGGAGGCGAAAAGCCGTATGCTGGTAAAATTGGGCGGAGCTCCGCAGTCGTTCGGCCCCTTGTCGGAGAGTAAAAAGAACAGCGCGGCGCCGAAAGCTGCGATCCCGGTAATGCAGAGAACTACCCGCCAGCCGAGTACCGGGGCCATAAGGGCGGAGAAGATGGGGGCCAGAATGAAGGCCGCGTTGGGTCCCATCTCGTGGAAGGAGAGTGCTCTGGTCAGGAATCTGTCGGGAACGATCCGTGTAACCGACGCAAACCCGGATCCGTGGTACAGCCCGTTGGAGTAACTCAGCAGCCCCATGAACAGATGAAACAGCGGAAAGCTGTTTACCGTTGACAGAAGAAACAGGCTGATTCCCGTCATCAGGGCACCGCTGAATATGGTGTAATGATGAGTCAGGCGGCAGGCGATGAATCCCGACGTAATGAGTCCCAGGGAAAACCCGACGGCGCTTGTAAGAAAGAAGCTCGAGGCCTGGTCGTAGCTGATTCCCAGATCTGCGGATATGCGAAGAAGCAGGGGAGAAAGGAGCAGTCTCGGGAAGACTGCAAAAAACATCATGACGATAAAGCGGAATACCCTGGGGAAATCGGCGGAAAAGCGGTAGTTGTCCA
>Ga0334900_1000316_pt1 | contig 76396 bp, 66 predicted proteins | sample GraSluR3_MG_2_FD_207231 | JGI IMG/M metagenome (GOLD analysis project Ga0334900, IMG submission 207231) | Sludge microbial communities from methane-producing bioreactor in Wageningen University, Netherlands - Granular Sludge_31_08-R3 | ecosystem: Engineered > Bioreactor > Anaerobic >... | reverse complement strand
GAATCCTGCAACAAATAACTGGTTACATCATTTGCATAGGGAGCGTGTATCTCTAACAAGATTCCAGCCTCAACTTGTTCAGCTTTAATCATTTGGGCATGTCGCATTAAATTATTAGTGACACTATGCTTATTCTCAGGCGTAGTGAACTTACACCCCACCATAATGAACAGGAGAAAAAAGTAACTCATGCAAATTCTTAAGAATACTTTTTTCGCTGCCATATCATTGAAAATCTTCACGTTCCAATAAAAGGATGGCATGATGGGGAACGATAAAATATTTTTCGCCATTAAAATGTACTTCTATCGCTCCTTTCTGCAAAAAAATTGCCTTATCCCCCATTTGAGCCTGTAAAGGAAGATAGCGCGTTAATTCGCCATTCTGTTGCTTCCAGGGTTCGGCATCAATATCCTGTGGAAGTGGAATCGGGTAGCCAGGCCCGCATTTTACCACATAACCAGTTTGAATGTCTTCCTTGGAAGCATATCCGGGCGGTAAAAACAAACCTGTTCTTGTTTTGTCTGGTGAAGATTTTGGTTTTATCAACACACGGTCACCCACAACAATAAGCTTATCAAGCTGATCAACCTTCATGAATGCATGATTTTTTTAGCATTATTTTTGATAGCTCAAAAGTACAAAAAGGAAGGCAACTGTCTCACATTCCCAAAAATTATGGATACTTTTGTCTGTTGAATCAGCAAAGAAATAGTGCTACCATGAGATTTATCTTATTCAGAACCAATAAGCCCAGAAGATTTTCCTATCGTCCGCGTTATTATGATGCGGACAAAGAAGCTCTTGAACGGCGCAAAGCCGAGATGGGCCTGGAAGCCAAGCTTACTGAACAGGAAGCCAGAAGAATGCGTATGTCAGCCAGATGGCGTAAACAAAATCCGGCCAGCTTTGAAGACAAGTACAAACGAACAAGTTTCATCATTTATGGTTCTGTTGTGCTGCTGGGCATTTATGTTATCTTCTTTACCGATTTTATTGATAACCTTATCCGTGCTTTCGGACTGACGATCTAAACTGCTGGAATGCTGACAGATATCATAAAACTTCTACCCGATTCCGTTGCCAATCAAATTGCTGCGGGCGAAGTAATCCAACGGCCTGCATCGGCTGTTAAAGAGTTGCTTGAGAATGCTTTGGATGCTGGAGCCACACAGATCGAGCTGATTGTTAAAGATGCCGGAAAAACCCTGATACAGGTAATTGATAACGGATGCGGGATGTCCGAAACTGATGCACGCATGAGTTTTGAACGTCATGCCACTTCTAAAATCCAGAAAGCCGATGACTTGTTTGCTATTCGTACCATGGGTTTTCGCGGAGAAGCGCTGGCAAGTATTGCTGCCATTGCTCAGGTTGAATTAAAATCAAAGCGTAATGAAGATGAGCTTGGTACTCAAATAAATATTGAAGGTTCTGTTGTTAAAAGTCAAACGCCGGTAGCCATGAAGGATGGCACTCAGATTGCAGTTAAAAATTTATTTTTTAACGTTCCCGCCCGACGCAACTTCCTGAAATCCAATCCCGCCGAAATGAGGCACATCGTGGAAGAGTTCCATCGCGTAAGCCTGATGCACCCTGAAGTATCTTTTAGTCTGGTTAGTAACGACAAACAAATTTTTCACCTCAATGCCGGCAATCTGAAGCAACGCATCGTTGGTTTGTTTGGTAATGCGTACAACGAAAGGCTGCTACCTGTGTCGCAACAAGCAGATACTGTTAACATCCAGGGATTTATTGGCAAGGCGGTTTATGCCAAAAAGACACGCGGCGAGCAGTATTTCTTTGTCAACGAAAGATATATCCGGCATCCCTACCTGCATCATGCCATCGAAAATGCATTTCAAGAGCTATTACCAAAAGACAGTTTTCCTACTTATTTTATTAATATCCAAGTAGATCCTTCTGAAATAGACATCAATATTCACCCTACGAAAACAGAAGTAAATTTTCAGGATACCAAGCTCATTTATGCCATTTTGCACGCAGCAGTAAAAAAAACGATTGGACAGCACAATCTGTCGCCCATGATCGACTTTGATGAGCCAAATGAAACTAAAATTGATTTTGGTGAAATCAGCAGGGCAAATCGTCCGGTGAATCCTCCATCCATTTCGATAGATCGTAGTTTTAATCCCTTTCACCAAACTGATTCACACAGCTTTAAACCAGAAACTGCCCGCACTGATCGAGACAAAGAAAATTGGCGGGTGCTTTACGGAGATGAACAACCTGAGGGTCAGATTTTTAACAGCCAAACTGATAGTCAAACCTCAATAAATAAACAAACCGAAAACGATGTTTTTTCCAGTAACAATCGCTTTCTACAATTACGCAAAAGCTATATTATAACTGCCATACGGAGCGGTTTGATGGTTATTGATCAGCACCTGGCACACAGTCGTATTCTTTATGAAAAATACCTGAAACAACTTGAAAGAGGTATGCAGGGCTCACAACAGGAACTCTTTCCGCAACAGATCAGACTCAACAGTGATGATGCAGCTGTTTTATTGGAAATCATCCCGGAATTAGCCATTCTTGGCTATCAAATCAATCCGATAAGCAGCAATATCTTTGTTGTGAATGGAACACCTGATGGATTGAAAGATAAAGATATACAAGAGTTAATTGAACTGATGATTGAACAATACAAACGCAATGCGCTTGACTTGCAACTTCAAAAAAAACTCAATCTTGCCCGCACCATGGCATCGCAAACGGCTGTAAAATATGGTCAGTCATTAAGTGAACAGGAAATGACCTCACTAATCGATCAATTATTTGCTTGTCAGGTTCCGGAAGTGAGTCCGGACGGGCACAAAATTATTGTTACTTTGCCGCTTGATCAACTTCAACAACTTTTCAAACAGACCCTATGACGCAATTTCAACCGACAGGATTTAAAGTTTTGCCAACAGTGGTAAAAAACTTGCTGATTATCAATGGATTGTTCTTTCTTGCAACCATAAGTTTTGGAGATGTATTTAATGTTGATCTAACCAAAATACTTGGGCTTCATTACCTTACTGCCTCAGACTTTAAACCTTACCAGTTTGTTACTTATATGTTCATGCACGGTGGATTTGCCCATATTTTGTTTAATATGTTTGCCCTCTGGATGTTTGGTAACACCCTTGAAAATGTATGGGGGCCAAGGCGTTTTCTAATTTATTATATGGTAACCGGAATTGGTGCGGGTATGGTTTATTTGATTTGGATCAGTTTTCAGATAAGTCCTGTAATCAATGAAATTAATACTTTTCTGGAAACCAGAGATTTAGCAGCCTTAGGACAATTTACATCCGAACACACCTTTAGGCTTAATGAGTTTTCAGGAGCTATCTGGCAGCAATTTCAAGGTTTTGAACAAAGCCTGAGAATTTTATCTGCCAACCCTGAAAACACCCAAGCCATGCAAACAGCTATCAGCTTCATGACTGATTACAAGGAATTTTACCTCAATCAGCATGTTGTGGTGGGAGCTTCCGGAGCGGTATTTGGAATTTTACTTGCTTTTGGGATGATGTTTCCGAATGCGGTTATATATTTGTATTTTGCTATACCCATAAAAGCAAAATATTTCGTTATTATTTATGGTGCCTTCGAGCTTTTTGAAGGTGTAATGAACAGACCTGGCAGTAATATTGCTCATTTTGCGCATTTGGGAGGCATGTTATTTGGTTATCTTTTAATTATGTATTGGAAAAAGAAAGGTGAATTTCGATAATATTATGAACTCATACCCATCTGATTCGGTTTTTTTGTCCGTAAAAAAGTTTTTTAGGCAACGGAGAATACTGCCCAGATTGATTTTGATCAACACCGCCGTGTTCCTGCTTGTATATGTAGTAAACCTTTTATATTGGCTTTTTCAGGTAAAAACCGAAACTGCCTTTCTGTCTCCTTTAACCCGCTTGCTCGCCATACCTGCTGATTTGAACCATCTCCTCATAAAACCCTGGACTTTATTTACTTATATGTTCCTACATGAGGGTTTCTTTCATCTTTTCTTCAATATGCTCGTTTTGTTTTTTGGTGGCCAGATATTTTTACAATACCTCTCTTCACGCAAACTGCTTAGTACCTATATCTTTGGAGGCCTCACCGGTGCATTTTTTTACGTCCTGGCTTATAATATTTTTCCTGTATTTTATGGTGTTGCGCAGGTTTCTGTTGCCTTAGGGGCCTCGGCTTCTGTGTTAGCTATTCTGGTTGCCGCAGCTACCTATGTCCCGCAATACACTGTGAATCTGGTACTCATCGGTCCGGTTAAGCTAAAATACCTGGCCATCGTTTTTGTTGTATTGGATTTTTTTAGCATCCAGGGTAATAATCCCGGAGGTCATATTGCTCATCTTGGCGGTGCTCTGTGGGGCTTCTTATATATATATTGGTACAAAAACGGAACTGACATTTATAGTTTTTTTAATCGTTTTTACTCGGACAGGATGCATGTGAAGCCGGGCTATAAAAAGTCTGCCAGATCAATGACAGATGATGAGTATAACCGTTACCGCAACGAAGAACAGCAAATAATTGATCAAATATTGGATAAAATAGCAAGAAATGGCTACAAAAGCCTCACCAACAAAGAGAAAGAGATACTTTTTAAATCAGGAAAAAAATCCTCCTGATGTAACAATTTTCTCGAAGAATTTTATTGGATAAAACCAGCTTAAAAAAGCATTATTATCATTAAAAAAAATCTCATCTAAAAATACGGATTTGAATTATAAACTTTCATCAGATTTCAAACCTACCGGAGATCAGCCTGAAGCTATCAAACAACTGGTAGAAGGACTGAAACGGGGAGATTCGTTTCAAACTTTGCTTGGTGTGACGGGTTCTGGAAAAACCTTTACTGTTGCTAATGTTTTGCAAGAGGTTAACAGGCCGGCTTTGGTATTGAGCCACAATAAAACCCTGGCTGCGCAGTTATATGGCGAGTTTAAGCAGTTTTTTCCTGACAATGCTGTGGAGTATTTTGTTTCGTACTACGACTATTATCAGCCGGAAGCTTTTATCCCCACCACAAATACATACATCGAAAAGGACCTTTCGATCAATGATGAAATTGAGAAACTTCGTTTAAGCACAACCTCTGCCCTATTGTCGGGACGTAGAGATGTAATCGTAGTGTCTTCTGTTTCATGTATTTATGGCATTGGCAATCCGGATGATTTTAATAGTAATGTAATTTATCTGGAAAAGAATCAGCAAGTAAGTCGTAATCTTATCTTACAAGCCTTGGTTAATGCATTGTATAGCAGGACAGATCTTGAGTTAAGCCGTGGCAAATTCAGGGTAAAAGGTGATACGCTGGACGTTTATCCGGCATACAGCGACACCGCTTTCAGGATTATTTTCTGGGGAGATGAGGTGGACAGGCTCGAAACTATTGAAGCTGAGAGTGGAAAACGAATTGAGACACTAAATGAAATCACAATTTTTCCGGCCAATATTTTTGTTACTTCTCAGGACAAAATGAAGGAGGCTGTGCACGAAATTCAGGATGATATGTTTAGCCAGGTGGCATATTACAAGGAAATTGGAAAATTTGAAGAAGCTAAACGACTGGAAGATCGTGTGACTTACGACATCGAGATGATGCGTGAACTTGGTTATTGCAGCGGCATTGAGAATTATTCGCGCTATTTTGATGGCAGAAGACCCGGCTCGCGACCTTTCTGTTTATTGGATTATTTTCCGGACGATTTCATCACCATAATCGACGAAAGCCATGTTACTATTCCTCAGCTTCGTGCCATGTATGGCGGTGACCGCTCACGAAAGCAAACCCTTGTAGAATACGGCTTTCGGTTGCCTTCGGCCCTTGATAACCGCCCTCTGAAGTTTGATGAATTTGAAGCCATCACCCAACAGGTGATCTATGTGAGTGCCACACCTGGTGATTATGAACTACAACAATCACAAGGTGTTTTTGTGGAGCAACTGATCAGACCCACCGGACTGTTGGATCCTATCATTGAAGTGCGTCCGAGTATCAATCAGATTGACGATTTGCTGGATGAAATTTCAGCAGTCGTTGAACAAAAACAACGTGTTTTAGTCACAACGCTTACCAAACGTATGGCCGAAGAACTTACGAAATACCTGAACAAACTAAACGTGAACTCCCGTTATATTCATTCGGATATCGACACCCTCGAACGTGTTGAAATAATGCTCGGGCTGCGCAATGGCACCTTTGATGTTTTGGTTGGAGTAAATCTGCTAAGAGAAGGACTGGATTTACCTGAAGTGAGCCTGGTTGCCATTTTGGACGCCGACAAGGAAGGTTTTTTAAGGTCGGAACGTTCTCTTACCCAAACAGCCGGTCGAGCTGCCCGTAATGTAAACTCAAAAGTAATCATGTATGCCGACCATATCACTGGATCGATGCAGCGAACCATAGACGAAACCAACAGAAGACGATCTAAACAGTTGGCCTACAACGAAAAACACAATATTACTCCGCGTAGCATTATCAAATCAATGCAAAACGTATTGGGGCAAAAACACAGACCAGATCAGGATTCTGTTTATCCTTTTGCTGCTGCAGAACCTGCTGTTGTTTCCGATCCTGTTATGGCATACTGGTCTGAGGCCGAACTAAAAAAAGCCATTCAGAATGCCAAAAAAGCAATGGATGCAGCTGTTAAAGAACTTGATTTTATTGAAGCGGCCAGATTACGGGACGAAATCAAATTATTTGAGGATCAGTTAAATAAAATCAAATTGTAGCGTTTCCTCTAAAATTTATTTGTACAATCCTGTTAGCCAGTAATTTAAAATAACTTTATTTGGCATTAAATAAAGTTATTAACGAATATCTGTAAATAACTTAGCATTTTTATGTAGGTATTCACAGTTAATTCCCTAATTTTGCTACATATAGAATGAAAATGATAAGTCAACCTGAGCATATAAACCAACTTCTGATTTAACTTAACTACATGAAAAAGAAAATTTTAGTTATGGATGATGAGCTTAGCATCAGGATGCTCCTCGAAAACTTCCTGAGTAAAAGCTATGACGTCATCACTAAAAATGACGGTATGGAGGGTATCAAATGGATGGAAGACGGCAATATGCCCGACCTCATTGTTGCTGATATTCAAATGCCTAACCTCGATGGATATGAATTTATCAAGAATATCCGTTCGAGTGGTTTTTTTAAAGACGTTCCATTAATCATGTTGTCGGGCATTGAAAGCTCACAGGAAAAAGTAAAATGCCTCAAATTAGGAGCTAACGATTATATGGTTAAACCATTTAATCCGGAGGAGCTCTCAGTTCGGATCGAACTACTGCTCGCCCGCAAATAACCTAACTTTATTCTGCCATGGCCGAAACCAGTCTTCATCAATATAAGGTGCTGTATATCGGTGGATATCCCGATTTTATTCAGGAACTTAATTCCCGACCTGAATGGTTTGATCTTACAATTGTTGAAAACGGCCTCAAAGCCATGAGTTTATTAAAAGATGATCAATCAATCCAGGCCATCATTTGTGAGACCTATTTGCCCGGAATGAATGGAATCGATATCGCTGAAATGCGGCAGGCCAAACAAATTCATGAAAAAACTCCTTTTGTTCTCGTTTCGCCTGAAAAAGACGATAAAAACAGTGCAAAAGCCTTCAAAACAGTCGTTAACGACTTTTACGAAGGAAAACTGGATGCTGAAAAACTCTACCACAGGATTTATTATCTCCGGAAATATTTTGACTATTACAATACTGAATCTGAAGAAACAAAAGGAAACCGTGAATACAAAATACCCTGGGACAAAAGGCTTTTTGATATCGTAGTATCTTTTGTGGCACTGCTCATCCTCTCCCCTTTGCTTATCCTTGTGATGATTGCCATCAGACTGGAATCGAAAGGAAAAGTTTTTTATACCAGTAAACGCGTGGGCACAGGTTATAGGATTTTTGATTTTTATAAACTCCGATCGATGCGTATGGGTGCAGATGCAGCCCTCAAAGATTTGAAGCATCTGAATCAATATGATGCTGAGAAGAAACCGGAAAAAGCTGATGATGTGTGTCCGCGATGTGCTTCACTGCCCGAAGGAGAATACTGTTCTGAGGTACTTTATTCGGAAGGAAAAAAAATATGTGAATATTGGTATTTTGAAAAGAAAAAACAAAAAGCCGACAGCACTTTTATAAAGATTAAGGATGATCCGCGTGTGACGCGCGTGGGAAAATTCATCCGAAACACCAGTATTGATGAGCTACCTCAATTGGTGAATGTTTTTAAAGGAGATATGTCAATTGTTGGTAACCGTCCGCTTCCTTTATACGAAGCCGAAATGTTAACATCAGACGACTGGAGCGAAAGATTTATGGGGCCGGCAGGTATTACCGGGCTCTGGCAGGTTGAAAAAAGAGGCAAGAAAGGTTCCATGTCAGAAGAAGAAAGAAAAGCCCTGGACAATCAATATGCCAGGAATTATTCATTTTGGGGAGACATTAAATTGATTTTAAAGACTATACCAGCACTGTTTCAAAAAGAAAATGTTTAAAATTATGTCAGGAAATTGTTAAAAACTCCTTGATAACTCTATGAACCACAAATTAAATATCAAAGTAATTCTTTTCTATCTTGCAAGATTGTTTATAGAAGTACTAAAAATTCAGCAATTGAAACAACCTCTACGGCATAGAAATTTTGTGCATATCGTTTTTGTGATATGCTTATTGCTTACAGCAGTGCCGCGTATCGAAGCTCAAATCAGAGCCGATGATGCATCTAAGCTGTTTAATCCCCTCACCGACGATATTACAAAACGATTGCCCACATTGCGCGTCCTGCTTGATTCTGCTGTTGCCAATGCTCCTTCTGTCAGGTATGAAGAACTTAAAGCCGATTTTTATTATTATGAACAAAAAACTCAGGAAAGATACTGGCTGGAACACTTTAGCTTTAATTTGGACTGGAACTGGGGAAAATGGAATTTTAGAGATCGTGACGAGCTCACACGACTTGATCGCTTCTACTTGAGCGAATCATTCCGGGATAATTTTGCTGTAGGTTTTTACATACGCTTCCCTTTTGCTACACTTGTTGACCGTAAAAACAGAATAAACAAACAGAAAAAATGGATTGAGCTATCCCTGGTACAGCGCGAAATAAACAAAAAATATATTGAAAGTGAAGTGATTGAAACTTACAATATGATGATACAATGGCAAAATTACATCAGAATTTATAACGATTATCAAAAGTTTACCATGATTCAGATGCAAATGGCTCAAAATCAATTTTTAAATGGTGAAATAAGTATAGCAGAATATACGAGGCTCAAAGAAATTCAAACACGCGGGGCTGTTGAATACCAACAAGCTATTGCCGAATTTAGCAAGAATTATCAACTTCTTGAAATACTTACTGGAATCAACTTTAACTTGATAAATGTACTAAGATAACCAAACAATGGATCTAGCCCAATTTATACGCGTATTTCGAAAAAATATATTGCTTCTAATAGCAATACCGCTGCTGCTGGCAGTTGTTGTCTATTATTTTACACGTAATCAAAGTAAAGTTTACGAATCGGAAGCCATTATCTATACGGGTATCACAACCGGCTACTCTATTGAATCAACCGCCCAACGGCCTACCGACTTTTTTAGTACCTCAGCACAATTTGATAACCTGATAAACCTGATCAATTCGCGGCAAACCATTGTTGAATCTGCTATTATGTTGTTGGCCCAAAACCTTTCTTTAGAAACTTACAACGCACAATACATTTCACAGGAAAATTATCATAAGCTTCACCAGATGGTTCCCAAAAGAGTGAAGGATATGGTGGTGAAAAATGGAAAGGCAGGAATAGAACGTGAAAAAGAAGAACAGATCAAGAACCTGGAAAAGGAAATCAAAAGCCTCGAAAAAGAGATTAACAAGAAAAGAAATCGTGCCTTAGTTGAGCTTACAAACGGAAACGGAAACGGAGATAGCAATCTGGCAGATTATGAGCCTCAGACTGGTGTATCAAAAAATACAGTACAATATGCCGACAGTCCCGATTCCGGAAGTAATAAAAAAACGCATGTAGTGCAGGCAGGCGAAACACTGCTTTCAATTTCCAGGAAATACGGCATCAGCCTTACCAAACTCCGCGAACTTAACCAGTTTGAAGGCCAGCTTAAGGCAGGGCAACGAATTGTGATTGCATCAGATGGCACAAACCAAAGCAACAACTTTGGATATTCAGAAAAGGTTGTCAGTCTTTACGATGAAGATGAAATGCTTGACGATGTTGTTAACATGCCTGCTGTTGATCCAAAACAAGAACCTGCTTATGATCAGTTTAACCTGGATTTATTAGCTGAATCTGAAGCTTTTACAATTGAAAAAGATCCCATTATACCACGAGGTATTCGTGAAGACGACTTTTATAGAACCATTCAGAATTTCACAAATTACTATAATTCGAGTGATACCAATTTCATTTATGGTTTGCTGCATTACGGCCAAAGCCCGCACTATAGCATCACTTCCATCAAGAAGCTTCAAATTTACAGGATCAACAATAGCGACCTCGTTCGCTTAATCTATACTTCTGACGATCCCGGAATTTGCCAGCAAACCCTGAAAATCATCGCCCATGTTTTTGTAAAAAATTACAAGCTCCTAAAAGAGAACCAAACCGATCTTGTTGTAGGTTATTTTAAAAGGCAGGTTGATTCGGCTGATCTTCAGCTTCAGGCAGCGGAAGACAGATTGCTGAAATTCAACAAAAAAAATAACATCATCAATTATGCCGAGCAAACGAAATACATCGCTGCTCAAAAAGAAGATCTTGACCTGTATTACCAAAATGAACAGGTACGTATGGCTCAGGCTTCTGCCGCCCTGCGCGAATTAGAAACAAAGCTCACCAGGCGTGATAGCATCTATCTGAAAAGCGATATGATCAATCAGAAAAGAAAACAATTTGCTGATATCTCTGAGAAGATTCTGATCAATGAGCTGGCCGAAGATTACGATCAACGAATTGGAAATGAGATTGCCCGATTACGCCTCCAGGCAGATCAATTGAGAGACGAAATTAAACTTTATGTTGACCAACTTTATTTGTACAGCCATTCCACTCAAGGCGTTCCGATAGCGGCTTTATTGGATGAGTGGCTCAATAATGCACTTAGCTATGAAGAAGCCAAAGCCAGCTTGGTAGTGCTTTCGAGAAGAAAGATGGATTTCGTAAGAACGTATCAGCGCTTTGCACCGCTGGGAGCCATGCTCAAGCGTATCGAACGTGAAATAACGGTTGCCGAGCAATCTTATCTCGAATTGCTACGAAGCCTTAATCTGGCCAAAATGCGTCAGCAGAACCTGCAAATGGCCACTAATATTCGTATTGTTGACCCACCCTATTTTCCATTGAATGCGCAGGCCTCCAAAGCACGGTTTTTGGTTCCGGCTGCTGCCATCATTGGATTTTTGCTTGTGGCATTTATCATCTTGGTGTTGGAATATTTCGATCAGTCGCTTCGAAATCCGGAACGGGTCTCGAAACAGATCAAGCTCAAGATTGCAGGTGCCTATCCTTATCTTGGGTCTAATATCGAAATGAAAAATCGGGCAGTGATCAGCAACCGGCTTATTGAAATGATCCTTCAAAATTTGAAGCTTCAGCTATCACATAATGCCATATTTCCGGCACAAAAACCTTATTTCATTCTGTTCTTTAGCACCCAGGAACAAACCGGAAAAACTTTTGTTGCACAAAAACTAGCCAACAAACTCAGAACCTATGGCGAAAAAGTTATGGTGTTGAACTACAACAATACACTTGATTATGAAACGGATCAACAGGATTTTAACCTCACTTACCCTTACGAAATTGCTGAGGATTTTGCCAAAGCTTCAACGATTAAAGATTTGATTAGCAATCACATACTCAGAAAAGAAAATTACGTTTATGACTATATCTTTTTAGAGATCCCCTCCATCATTTACCACGATTACCCGCTTGAACTGATGAACGAGGTGGATGCCTCGCTGATGTTGCTTAAGTCGAGTAGTAAATGGAATAAAGCAGACGAAAGTGCCTTAAACATCCTGAAGCAAGTGTTGCGCGAAGAACCACAAATTGTATTAAATGAAGCCGAAGACTATGCCATAGAGGAGATAATTTCGGGCATAAAAGTTAAAAAGACTTCACCCTTCAAAGCAAAATTGCTTCATGCTATCTCATATCCGGCCAGAATCAGAGTACAGGTAAAAGAAAATTAGCCTGAGCCATGAACAGATTCAGGCAGATCATCACCAGCAATAACTTCCTGTCACTGGCCAATAATGGTCTGGTAGCCATCTTTGCTTTCCTTAGCTTCATCATGTTGGTTCGCATGGTGCCTCAGGAAACTTTTGGTGAGTGGGTGCTTTTTATTACGGCCTCAAATTTTATCGATATGCTTCGATTTGGCATAACCCGTACAGCAATTATCCGGTTTCTGTCGGGGGCCAAACATGAGGATGCCATGAAGCTAATGGGAGCAAACAACACCATCAACCTCATTTCCACTATTTTGCTGGCATTGATATTATTTATCATCTATAGTTTTGAGAGCGAATCAATACGAGAATCAGGTTTTGATATGTTTTTTAAATGGTATCCCCTATTGGCGTTTTTAAGCCTTCCTTTCAATAATGCACAATCTGTGTTGCAGGCACAGCTCAGATTTGACAAGATGCTCTGGCTAAGGCTTGTTAATGTTGGCACTTTCATGATTTTTTTAGCTGTTAATTTCTTTCTGAAATATGATATCACTATCATACTATTTGCCTACCTGATAGCCAACCTGCTCAGCTCATTAATTGCAAGCAGTTTAAATTGGGATGGGATTCGTTATATTTTCAAAACCAAAATGGATGCAGTGAAGATCATTTTGAACTTTGGAAAATATACCACCGGCACACTGATTGGAAGCAATTTACTAAAAAGCTCCGATACCTTTATAATAGGCTTAAGTGCTTTTTTAGGCCCATTGGGTGTTGCCCTATATAGTGTCCCACTCAAGTTAACTGAGATCATTGAAATTCCGCTAAGGAGTTTTGCGGCTACGGCTTTCCCGGGCATGTCGAAAGCCAGCCTGGAAAACAATCCATCCGAAGTGAAAAGAATTTTTTATGCCAATGCTGGCGGAACGACCTTCCTGATGATACCGATAATGTTGTTCAGTTTTATTTTTGCCGAAGAAATTGTATTTATCCTGGGAGGAAGCGATTATCTGGTGACAGCCAATATCTTCAGGATATTTTGTGTATATGGATTAATGCTTCCAATTGATCGATTTATTGGCGTTGCGCTGGATAGCGTAAACCAGCCCAAGAGTAATTTTATTAAAGTGTTGTATATGACAGCTGCCAATATCATTGGAGATTTACTGGTGGTATTTGGCTTGCCAACACTGATGCTTGGTTTTTCCTTTTTCGTTTTGGTTGTATCAGGTGTATTTCCGGATAGCGCCTATGATCTGGCTCATGGTTTAACTATTGTAAAAACACTGGAATTTGTTGCAATCATTACCATTCTTTTTACGCTAATCGGAATTGCTGTTGGTTTTCACTATTTAAGTAAAGCTATTAATATCAAGTTTTTAGATATTTTTAAAATAGGATATTCCGAAACGTATAAGTTATTGAAGGTTTATTTGCCACAAAGGAAATTTTAATTTTAGTACTTTTATGCAATGATGTTTTCTTTTCTAAAGGATAAAATAGGTTCAGATAAGCTGCAGCATCCACTGGTGTTGGCTGCCTTGTTTCTCGTTAGTATTATCCTGGGAATTATTATTGCCAAAGGAGGCATACTGATTGCAGCTGCCTTGGTTGTTCTTTTTCCTGTAATCATATATTTTAACAGGTTTTTCAGCAATCCCAGAATAGGAATTTATACGATTGTAATTCTGGGGTTTATTGCAATTGGACTAACCCGTTATATTCGAAATATCCCTTTTGGTCTTTCCGTTGACGGGTTTCTTGTATTGACTTATGTCGCTGTTTTTTTCAGGTATTTTAATGATGGAATCAAATGGCAAAATGCCAACAGAGACCTTACCTATCTGGCTGTTATCTGGTTTGCCTATTCTGTATTGCAGCTTTTTAATCCTGAGGCTCTTAGTCGTACGGCCTGGTTTTATGCCATGCGTGGGATCAGTTTGTATATGTTATTATTGGTTCCACTAAGCTTCATGATTTTCAACAGGTTGAGATTCTTATACCTGTTTTTGTACCTGTGGGGTATATTCTCGATATTGGGCACACTCAAAGGATTACAACAATTATATATCGGACCCGACAGTGCCGAACAATTTTGGCTTGATACAGTGGGTGGCATCACACATATCCTTTTTGGAGAGCTTCGTGTGTTCTCCTTCTTTAGTGATGCTGGTCAGTTTGGTGCTGCACAGGGAGCAGCAGGCATTGTTGGATTTCTGATTGCATTTAATATCAAAGGCCTTCATAATAAAATATTCTTTCTGGTTATGGGTGTTATGGGCTTGTGGGGTATGATGATTTCTGGTACGCGCGGCGCAATGATAGTACCGATGGTGGCAGGCATTACCTATATTGTTCACAGAAAAAACTTTAGGGTAATAATTATTGGAGGTTTTATTCTCGCATTTGTTTACGTATTTTTTGCTTACACCTATATTGGTCAGAGCAACTCACAAATCAGACGTATGCGCACAGCATTCAGGCCCGAAGAAGATGAATCCTATCTGGTAAGGATCGAAAACAGGAAAATTCTGTCGGGATATCTTTCTACACGACCCTTTGGCGGGGGTATTGGAAGTGCCGGCGACTGGGGTAAACGATTTTCGCCTCAGGGCTTTCTGGCACAAATTGCTACCGATAGCTGGTATGTGCAAATCTGGGCAGAGCAGGGTATCATTGGTTTGATCCTTCATCTTTCAATTCTATCATTTATTTTGATCAAGGGTTCCTACCTAATTATGTTTAAGCTCAAAGAACAAGAAATCAGAGGCATAATGAGTGCCCTCATGGCCGGATTTACAGGCATCATGGGGGCTAGCTATGGTAATGGAGTTTTAGGCCAGATGCCCACAGGTATCTTGATATACATCAGCTGGGCGGTGATTTTTATGAGCAGACAATTAGAAAGAGAATATACTTATCTTATTGGTCAGGGAAAATCACCCTGGTCGTTGGATAATAAAACCTGAAATGTTTTGAAACCTATGGTTTTTTAAGCTATTTTCGATGTTTATATTAAGCCAGCCCTATGGAACAAAATACACCGCAAGCCAATATATGGCCATTAGTTTCAATTATAACCGTAAACTACAACCAAAGTGGTGTTACTCTGGAATTTTTAAAATCTTTAGAATCATGCACTTATCCAAATCTTGAAGTGTGGGTGGTGGATAATGCCTCACCGAATGATAATCCCGATCAGATAAAAGAAATCTTCCCGGAAATAAAACTAATCAAAACAAAAGAAAATCTTGGTTTTGCCGGCGGCAATAATGTGGCAGTAAAACAAGCCAACGGAAAATACCTACTTTTTATCAATAATGATACAGAAGTAGAAGCTGATTTTTTGCAGCCCCTGGTTCGGCTTCTCGAAGAAAACCCGGAAATAGGAATGGTAAGCCCGAAGATTCATTATTTCCATACCCCAAATACATTTCAATATGCAGGCTTCACTCCGATCAACCGAATAACTATACGCAATCATGCGATCGGTTTTGGTGAAGTGGATAAGGGTCAGTACGATCATACCGTTCAAACAGGCTCTATTTTTGGAGCCGCCATGCTGGTGCCACGTAAAGTGATTGAGGAAGCAGGTATGATGGACGAAATATTTTTTCTGTATTACGAAGAACACGACTGGGCGGCACGGATTGAACGAGCCGGCTATAAACTCTATTTTGATGGCCGTTCCCTGGTAAAACATAAAGAATCCATCTCAACAGTAAAAGACAGTCCCTTCCAAATCTTTTACCTCACTCGCGGCAGGATATTATATGCCCGACGGAACAACAAAGGAGTAATAAAACTTTTAAGTTTGCTATTCCTGAACTTGATTAGTATGCCCAAAATAATGCTATTTTATGCACTCAAAGGAAAGGTGAATCTTTCAAAAGCTGTTTGCAAAGCAGTATGGTGGAATCTGACTCATAAAGCTGAAAATAAATAATCCAATGGATATCCTTCGAATTCTACTGATAATGCTGGAACTGATAGTGTATGCCTATCTTGTTTTTGCTGTGTTCTACCTCTCCATCTTCGGGTTTGCCTCGCTTTTTAAGAAAAAACTGTCCGAAAAAAAACAGGATAAAATGCGCAAGTTTGCTGTGATGATTCCCGGATATAAAGAAGATCTCGTAATCGTTGATGTGGCAAAAGACGCGCTTAATCAGAATTATCCAAAAGATTTATTTGAGGTAATTGTGATAGCTGATTCATTTAAACCAGAAACACTGGAAGCACTTCGCCAGCTCCCAATTCGTGTTGAAGTTGTTGTTTTTGAGGTAAGTAAAAAATCAAAAGCACTAAATAAATGCATGGCATCTATTGGCGATGATTATGATGTAGCCATGATTTTGGATGCGGATAACATTATGGCCACGGATGTTTTGCATAAAATCAATGAGGCTTTCAACAGAGGATTTTTGGCTGTGCAGGGTCATCGAACTGCGAAAAACACCAATACAAATTTTGCAATCCTGGATGCTATCAGCGAAGAAATCAACAACACCATTTTCAGGAAAGGTCATCGGGTTTTAGGTTTGTCCTCTGCCCTTATTGGTTCGGGAATGGCCATTGATTACAGGATATACAAGGCATTTATGTCTGAAATTGATTCCGTTGGCGAAGATAAAGAACTGGAAATGCGCTTACTTAAGAATGGATATGCCATTGAATATGTTGAAGATGCATATGTTTATGATGAAAAAACTGCTCAATCCAAAGTTTTTGTAAATCAGCGAAGACGCTGGATAGCAGCTCAGTTGCTGCATTTTCGCGATTATTTCATTCCGGGCTTTGTCCACTTGTTGAAAACAGGCAATATTGATTTTTTCGATAAGGTTTTGCAGATGATTCAACCACCACGTATCCTATTAAGCGGAATTTTATTTTTGTTAAGCTTCAGTTCTGCTATTGTTTATTACTTTGATATACAAATTATTAGCAAATGGTTTGTCCTCAATTTTTATTATTGGTTTCCACTTTTGATCGTCACCGGAGTGGTTTTACTTATTTCTGTTCCTCGCAGGTTTTTCAATACAAAAACCTATAAAGCCCTGCTTTCTTTGCCTGCCGGTTTTGTGTTAATGCTACTTAGTTTATTCAAAGTGAAAGGAGCCGGAAGCCGCTTTATACATACAAGCCATTCGCATACCGGCACAATAAACAGGAAGGACAAATAAAACTTACCATGTCAAAACAGTTTCCATTAGTCTCCATTATTACGGTCAACTATAACCAGGCCGAAGTAAGCTGTGCACTGATTGAATCACTGAATAAAATTACCTATCCCAATTTTGAAGTAATTGTTATTGATAATGCTTCCCCTGAGGATGATGCCACGCTTATCAAACAACGCTATCCCAACATTATTTTCATCCAAAATCCTATAAACTACGGTTTTGCGGCCGGAAATAATTTTGGCCTGATGCGTGCCCGTGGCAAATATGTGCTACTTCTGAATAACGACATCGAGGTGCCTGCAAACTTCATGGAACCTTTGGTTGAAAAGCTGGAAAAGAATCCGCATATTGGTGCTGTAAGCCCGAAGATTAAATTTTATTATCAACCGGATACCATTCAATATGCTGGCTATACGCCAATTAACTATATCACCATGCGAAATACTGCCATTGGCTACTGGCAAAAAGACAAGGGTCAGTATGATGAAGATCGCGAAACAGCCTATGCACACGGCGCTGCCATGATGGTGCCAATGGAAGTGGTTAAAAAGGTTGGATTGATGTCGTACATCTTCTTTCTCTATTATGAAGAAGCCGATTGGTGTGCACGAATCAAAGCAGCCGGATATCAGATTTGGTTTGTTCACAACAGTTATGTTTTGCACAAAGAATCAATAAGCACTGGTCGTTTGAGTGCATTAAAAATTTATTACCAGAACAGAAACCGCATTGTTTTTATGCGCCGAAACGTAAAAGGGAAAACATTCATTCTTGGCTTATTGTATCAGCTTTTTGTTGCCATCCCCAAGAATGCTTTTCAATTTTTATTCAAAGGCAAGCCTAAATTGTTTTACGCTTATTATCAAGCCATTGGATGGAATATTAAACATCTTTTTGATGCCGAAATTCACGAAAACCCTCAGTTATGAATTTACTCTATGACATAGGCATCTTCATTCAGATTGTTATGCTCTTTTACCTTGGTGGATCAGCTCTCTACCTGTTCATTTTTGCTTTGTTTTCAGTTTTTCCACTGAAAACTCATCCACCGGTTGACTTCAAAAAAAGACGCTTTGCTGTTCTAATTCCAGGATATATGGAGGATGAAGTAATCTTTGAAGTTGTAGCACATGCCTTGCAGCAAAGCTATCCCACAGATTTTTATGATGTAGTAGTGATTGCCGATAAATTTAAACCAGAAACAATTGAAAAACTAAGCCAATACCCCATCATCCTTTTCAACGAAAGCTTTACAATTAGCACAAAAACAAGAGCACTCAATCATGCACTTCGTTCACTCCCCGAAAACCAGTATGATATTGCGGTTATCCTAGATGCCGATAACTTAATGGAAAAGGATTTTCTGGCAAAGCTCAACGATGCCTTCTCATACCCTTATCAAGCGATTCAGGCACATCGGGTAGCAAAAAATCTGAATACAAATTTTGCAGTCTTAGATGCCGTTAGTGAAGAAATCAACAATAATATTTTCAGGAAAGGGCATCGCAAAATGGGTTTGTCCAGTGCTTTAATTGGTTCGGCAATGGCCTTTAGGTATCATTTTTTTAAACAACTGATGGAAGATGTGGAAGTTGTTGGTGGATTTGATAAAGAATTGGAACTAAGATTATTATACAATAATCACCTGATACATTACCTGGATGACGCTTATGTTTTGGACGAAAAGGTTCAAAATGTGAAGGTCTTTACCCGCCAACGCAGAAGGTGGCTTTCGGCTCAGTTTCATTATTTTGGCAGACATTTTCAACCTGCAATTGCTGCTTTGTTTTTAAAAGGAAACATCGACTATTTCAATAAGGCTTTTCAATACATCCAGCTTCCACGAATACTCTTGCTTGGTTTATTGGTTTTTATCAGCCTTATCTCGCTTTTTATCAACCCAATAATCCTTACAATTGGCTGGTTGATGGCAACATTTTTTATTGTTTCGGCTTTGTTGTTAGCCACACCACACAAGTTTTATAACTTCAACACCCTTAAAGCATTAACAGCTCTTCCACTTGGATTTGCGTATATGATTATTTCACTTTTTCGCATCAAGGGAGCCAATAAACAGTTTATTCATACAAAACATACTTACAACGCCTTTCAAATCAAAAAGAAAGATCGTTAATTTGTATGCAGCAAAAATCAATACAAAATGAAAATAGCAATTGAAGGTCAACGTTTGTTTCGGGTAAAAAAGCACGGCATGGATATGGTTGCACTTGAATTAATTAAAAACTTGCAACTAATTGATAAAGAGAATACTTATTACATTTTTGTGAAACCTGATGAGGACAAAAGCTGCATACCACCATCCGGCAATTTTCATATTGTCCCACTCCAGGGTGGAGCCTATCCCCTTTGGGAGCAGAAAACCCTTCCGAATGCTGTGAAACAATATGGCTGCGATCTTTTGCATTGCACAAGCAACACTGCTCCGATGAAATCGCCGGTGCCGCTAATGATCACACTTCACGATATTATTTACCTCGAAAGCATCAGCATTTTCAAAAAAGGTGGCACCTGGTATCAGAAATTTGGAAATATGTACCGTCGTTTTGTGGTGCCTCGTGTGGTTGAAAACAGTGAAAAAATCATTACAGTTTCACATTTCGAAAAAAACAGAATCAGGGAGTTCTTTGGCTTTCCGGAAAGTGACGACCGGCTGGTTGCTGTTTATAATGGTGTGAGCGAACATTTTAAACCCGTTACCGATCATATCGAATTAAAACGCATCAAGGAAAAATATCATTTACCTGACCAATTTTTGTTCTTCCTCGGAAATACCGATCCAAAGAAAAATACGAAAGGAGTTTTAAAGGCTTTTTCTGACTTCCGAAAGAAAAGCAATACGCAACTTAAATTAGTCATGCTTGATTACGACAGAGAAGCATTAGATAAATTGCTGGCTGAAATTAATGATAAACAGCTCATCAATCACATCCACCTCACCGGATATGTTGTAAACACCGAACTGCCGGCAATTTACAGTCAGGCGAGTCTGTTTTTGTATCCCTCTCTGCGCGAAAGCTTTGGCATTCCAATGTTAGAAGCCATGCGATGCGGAGTTCCTGTTATTACTTCTAATACATCCAGTATGCCCGAAGTTGCCGGAGATGCCGCTCACTTTGTTGATCCTTACAAACCGGAAGAAATCACACAAGCGATTGAACTGCTCCTCACGGATGAAGCAAAAAGAAAAGAACTTATTGAAAAAGGTTTTAAGAGATCGGCAGCTTTTTCGTGGAAAGCCATGGCAGAAGACGTCCTGAAATTATACGAACAGATTGTAAAACCAAACTAAAGCTCGAGATTATGATCAAAAATCGTGATTTTATCATCGTTGGCCTGCAGGCACTAGATAGCAGGATAGGAAGCAATTGCATCAACCTTGCACACGAAATTGCCCGTCATAACAGGGTTTTGTATGTGAATTACCCCTTGGATCGCCTCACCAAAATCAGAGAAAAAAATGACCCGCTGATTCAAAAACGAATTCGGATAAACAAAGGTGAAGAACCTGAATTGGTGCAGGTTAGCGAAAATTTGTGGAACCTTTTTCCGAAAACAACCCTTGAATCGATCAGCCAGCTTCCGTTTGATGGCTTGTTCGACTTTTTTAATAAGATCAACAACAAACGCTTTGCAGGTGAGATAAAGAAAGCCATTGACACACTTGGTTTTTCTAACTATTTCATCTTCAACGACAGCGATATGTTCCGAAGCTTCTACTTAAAGGAAATGCTCAAGCCTGAATTGTATATTTATTATACGCGTGATAACCTGATTGCTGTCGATTTCTGGAAAAAGCAAGGCATTCGTATTGAAGCAGCATTGATGAAAAAAGCTGATTTAGTAGTGGCCAATTCCACCTATCTGGCCGAACATGCTGGCCAGTTCAACCCACATTCTTATTATGTTGGTCAGGGATGCGATGTTAGCTTGTTTGATGAAAAACTAGTTAAAGAGAAACCTGCTGATTTACAGCCTGTTTCCAGTCCTGTCATTGGCTATATTGGTGCCCTGTTTTCGCTTCGTTTGGATATTGGCGTTCTGGAATACCTGGCCGAACAACGTCCTGATTGGTCAATTGTGCTTGTTGGCCCGGAGGATGAAGCCTTCAAAGCCAGTAAATTGCATCAAATGACTAATGTTCATTTTTTAGGTTCCAAACCTATGGAAGCATTACCCTCCTATCTCAACTATTTTGATGTGGCTTTAAATCCTCAAAAGCTGAACGAGGTTACCATTGGCAATTATCCCAGAAAAATTGATGAATACCTTGCCATGGGCAAACCAACCGTTGCCACGCGAACCAAAGCAATGGAAGTATTTGAAGATCATACTTATCTGGCTGAAACTAAAGAAGATTACCTGAAGTTGGTTGAACAGGCCCTGCAGGAAAACAGTCCGGAAAAAGCTGAAGCAAGAAGTGTTTTTGCCAGAAGTCATACCTGGGAAAATAATGTGGCTGAAATTTACAAGCGTATTATTCAGCTCTTGCAGATGCCTGAATGATTTTCATCATTAAAAAACAAAGACATGTCATTCACAGATCAAATAAAATCGAATCCAAAGCTAAAGAAACTGGCACTTTGGATGCTCATGCCAAAAAATCAGGCCAGGCCCCGGTTATGGGTAAAACTCTTTCTGAATCCCATCAAACATCATAAAGGAAAAGGTGCATTGATCAGAAGAAGAACCCGAATGGATGTGCTTCCATTCAACCATTTTTCGATAGGAGATCATTCTACCATTGAAGATTTTGCCACAGTAAATAATGGCGTAGGAGCTGTGATTATCGGCGATCGCACCCGAATTGGCCTTGGTTGCGTACTGATCGGCCCTGTTACTGTGGGTAATGATGTTATGTTTGCTCAAAACATTGTCGTTTCGGGTCTTAATCACGGTTATCAGGAGATCAAAATGCCTCCGAGCCTTCAGCCTGTCGAAACAAAACCGATAACAATAAAAGATGAAGTTTGGATTGGAGCAAATGCTGTATTAACGGCTGGCATAACGGTTGGCAAACATGCCGTAATAGCTGCCGGAAGCATTGTTACCAAAGATGTACCGGATTATTCTATTGCTGCAGGCAATCCTGCCAGGATTCTAAAAAAATACAATCCGGAATCCAAAGAATGGGAAAGGATTTAAAATTTTCAGTAACAAATGAGTAATTATGCATAAAATCATTACATTTTTACGCTACCTGAAAGATAACTTACAATACGGGCAAATATTACTGGTGTTTGCTTCAATCATATATTTAATTACTGGCAAATCATATCCAAGAACGCGGCTATTCAGAGGCAGGCTTGGATTATTTCTGCACCGGAAAGGCTCGCTTGATTTTCAATTTGGTAACTATGCCTATGAGTGGAGCGTGAAGCAATTTTTTCTAAGGCATTACAGTCATTATAATTCATTTATTGATGTAGGTGCCAATATGGGAACCTACACCATAATGTTTGCAAAAAAGGGGATGAAGACGATTGCTTTTGAACCATCAGCATCTAACTTCAAAGCATTGCAAATCAATATCATGCTTAATGATTTAGAACGAAAAGTGAGCAGTTACAACCTTGGATTAGATAGCAAAAATCGCAATGCTAGTTTTGTTTTTGATCCTGTGAATACCGGAGCATCTCACCTAAGCAGCGTACAATTCCATGATCCTGTCACAGATGAAAGAGGAGAAATAACTGAAGTACAACTTGTTACTCTTGATTTCTTACAGGATAACCTTCCAATACAAGCCGAAGATGCAGTTCTGATGAAAATTGATGTGGAAGGAATGGAAGAATATGTTATTAAAGGAGCGAAAGATTTTATTCAAAAACACAAAGAGCTCTTGATAGTAATGGAAAGTGTTCATTCCGGTGAGGAAAAACTCAAGTCGGTGCTTTCAGAAATAGCTGAATTTGAATTTCTTCCGGTAGATTCGCTCAACTTTGCTGCAAAAAAAATTAAAAACCATCAAACATAACAAATCATGTTAACCTTAAAAGTTGTTTTCTGGGTTTTACTTTTCCTGGTTTTTTACACTTACCTGGGATATGGCGTGTTACTTTACCTTTTGGTCAGAATAAAAAGATTATTCAAGCGGAAAATAACTGTGAATAAGGAATATGAACCGGAGGTAACACTTTTTGTGGCTGCTTATAATGAGAAAGATTATGCCGAGGCAAAAGTTGCCAATGGTTTTGAACTGGACTATCCTCAAGAAAAGATAAAACAACTCTGGGTTACAGATGGCTCAGACGACGGTACACCTGAAATACTTAAAAAGTACGCTGACAAAGGCGTTGAGGTGTATCACGAAAACGCCCGGGGTGGCAAAATAGGTGCAATGAATCGCGGGATGCAATTCGTTAAAACTCCCATCGTAATTTTTTCTGATGGCAACACAAGCTTAGGCAAAGAATCTGTTAGAAGAATTGTCAAACTGTTTAGCAATCCCAAAGTCGGTTGCGTTTCGGGCGAAAAACGAATTTTTAGTAAAGAAAAAGACACCGCTGCCGGAACAGAAGGTATTTACTGGAAATACGAATCTACCTTAAAAAAGTGGGATGCAGAATTGTATTCCGTTGTTGGAGCTGCCGGTGAATTATTTGCCATCAGAACAGCATTGTTTCAAGAAGTTGAAAAAGACACCTTACTCGACGATTTCATTATTTCATTGCGAGTTGCCATGAAAGGATACACCATTCAATACGATCCCGAAGCCTATGCCATCGAAACGGCTTCTGCAAACGTAAAAGAAGAACTGAAAAGAAAAGTCAGAATCGCTGCTGGTGGCATCCAGTCAATCATCAGGCTAAGTCCATTGTTGAATATCTTCAAATTTGGAATGCTGTCGTTTCAATATATTTCGCATCGTGTTTTGAGATGGACACTCGCCCCGCTTTCATTACCTTTTATCCTGATTATTAATGCTTTGATTGCTTATTATGCAGGCTTCAGAAATTTCGCTGATTTTTATGTACTTTTGTTTTACGGCCAGTTATTGTTTTACACCTTAGCCTTGTTAGGCTGGTATTTAGAAAACAAAGCCATAAAAGTGAAAGCACTATTTATACCTTATTACTTCTTTATCATGAATTATGCTGTTTTACTGGGAATGAAGCGCTATTTCAAAGGAAGTCAAAGCGTTAACTGGGAAAGAGCCAAACGCGGAAAGTGATGAAAAAACTAATGCTGATTTATGGCCTCTTTGTAATTGTTTGGGTTAGCCAGGCATTTTCGGCTTATGCCCAAAATTGCGATCATCTCATCAGCAGCAGCCAAACTGTAGTGGATGGAGCTAATATACAGCCCGGCGATACCATCTGCCTCGAAAGCGGGAACCGAACTTATCTTCTCTTCAGAAATATTTCAGGAACTGAAAATCTACCAGTAATAATTGTTAATCAGGGTAATGTCATCATTGATACTGATCATTTTTACGGGATAAAAACTTCAAATTGTAAACATCTAAAAATAATCGGAAGTCAGCCTGCTGAATCTACCTATGGCATTAAAGTTCAACGTGTTGGAAATGGTGCCGGTATCACACTAGACGACCTGAGCACGAATATTGAACTAGCTGGAATTGAAATCTCACACACGGCTCTGGCAGGCATTTATGCCAAAACTGACCCTGATTGCAGTTTTGAGGCCACACGTGAAAAGTTTACCTTTTACAAGCTCGAAATTCACGATTGCTATCTGCATCATATCGGTGATGAAGGTTTTTATGTTGGCAGTTCAAAATATACCGGACAATACCTGCCGGATTGCGACACAACCGTATTGCCTCACCTCATGCATAATGTTTTGATTTACAATAATCTGATTGAAGATACTGGTTGGGATGGTTTGCAGGTGAGCAGTGCCGTGGGTGATTGCCGGATTTATAATAACCGGATTTTTCGCGACTCCAATAAGGAAACCTTTAATCAAATGTCAGGTATTTTAATCGGGGGAGGTTCCGAATGCGATTGTTATAACAATCAAATCTTTGACGGCAAAGGTGATGGCATCGATTTTTTTGGTCATGGCGACAGTAAAATTTATAACAACCTCATCGTGAGAGCTGGTAAAAGCTTTGAACCTGAAAATCCCGAAGAATCACGACACGGCATTTTTATCGGAACAGCTCCTGATAACAGCAGCTCCAGTCTTTCCCTGCTTCACAACACCATCATCGATCCCAAAACTACTGGTATCAGGTATTTTAACTCCTATACAGCCTTTAATTATATTGCTAATAATTTGATAACCAGGCCTGGAGCCTTTGATCAATTGGGCAATAATGCTTACTTTAATCATAGTCTGACAACTGATTTGTACGAATTAACCGGCAATTTATTTACACAATCCATTGATCTGGTGAATTTTGTGTCTTTCTCAGAAGACAACTTCGATCTGAAAGCTGAATCACCTGCTATTAACAGTGCAACCGATCTTGGCTATTCTGCGATTTTGTTTGACATACTAGAGCGGCCCCGTCCGCATAATAATGGTTTTGATCAGGGAGCCTTTGAATGTCAGGATGTTAATGCATCTATTGCTCAGATTAGCAACAAAAATAAGAAGCCATATACCATCATTTATAAACAGACAGAAGAAGTTATTCGGATTGAGGTTACAAAAGTTGAATCACCACTTTCTTTTGAAATTATTGATCTGAACGGACATGTAGTTTTCCGAAACCCCGACAAAGATTTTTATAGTAAAGTCTATCACTTGCCCATATCTCACTTGAATAATGGAGTTTACATATTGAAAATAATTGGATTTGAAAGGGTTTATGTCGAAAAGCTCGGTTTGTTCCGCTAAAAAAATCCAATATGCAAGTAAAAAGCCTGATACCGTTAAACCTGGGTATATTTTTACGGAATAATTACTTGTTCCTGAAAGGATTAGCCTTTAGAGGCAATCGTTTTTACTGTCCCTTCTGCAATTCAGGCTATCGGGACTTTTTAGATGGAGGAACATCCACTGAAATCAATGAAAAGCTTGAGGTAATAGGTGCCGGATTACGTCCTAAAACAATTTGTCCGGGCTGTCATTCCAACGATCGTGAAAGATTAATACACTGGCTTTTCGAAAATCTTTATCCCATTTCCGCAACTGACAAAATCCTTCATATTGCACCTGAACCCTCTTTAGGCCGGTATTTAAAGGCAAAAAGCCCCAATGGATACATCTCAGGTGTAAAATACTACGAAGGTTTCTATTACCCTCCGGGGGTCAAATTATTGGATTTGCTTGAGCTGCCTTTCCAAAACGAGCATTTCGACTGGATAATTTGCAATCATGTGCTGGAACACATCCCCGACGATTTTGCTGCCATGCAGGCTATCTTCAGGATTTTAAAAAATGGAGGTAAAGCCATTTTACAGGTTCCCTGGTCTCCCCTGCTCAACACAACCAAAGAAGATGCCAGCATTCAGGATCCGCAGGAACGCGAGGCTGCCTTTGGCCAATTTGATCATGTAAGAATTTATGGCAAAGATTATCCCTCACGTCTAAAAAAAGCTGGTTTCAAGCTGGAAATATTACAATTTGATGAATTACAAATACCCCCGAATGATGTAGAGAGGCTAAGGCTTAATCAGAAAGAATGTATCTTTATTGTCTCAAAATGAGAAAATGTCGATGAAACCCACCACAACAAACAGAACGCATCCGTCTATCCTGCTCATTTTGTGCTGTCTATTGTTGTTTACGGTACGTGATTCTTTTGCTGATGAAAAAACATTTCCAAAAACTAGTTTGGCCAGAGACATTATCCTTTTAACGAATTCGAGCACCGATACGAACCTCTTGGCTGATAAGATATTTGAGACCAAAACACTTTCAACTGCTCAAAGTTTAATGGATTGGGGCTTAATGCATTACGCAAATGAAATGCTTCAAATAACAAGTAATCGTTTTGAGCATATCGCAAGCGATAAATCCAAACTGATATTTACACAATTAAAATTGATTTCTGGCAAATATACTACCGATCTCGAGAGCCTGAAAAATTATCTTCTACTCGCCGAAAGGCTTAACAATACTGAACATCAGCAGTTTGGATATGCTTTAATTTTTAAATATTTCAGATCAAAAAATGAGACAAACAGAGCGCAACGCTATTATAAGGTAGTAAAACAAGAACTTGAAAATCAAGTACTAAACTTGCCAATTATGCTTGAAATGCGCCTTCTGGATCAAGATTTAAAATCAAAAGCAGCTCTTAGAGAGCTGATAAGCAAAAAGTTTGAAAGCGAACTCATTCAATGGGTAAACAGCTGGTATTTAACAGAATATCTCAAGCTTGCTGATACTTCTGATCACTTACTCATCGATCATCTGTTCACCCTGCCTCAAATCATGCAAGATAAGTTATTATATGCTGTAATTTGGCAGAAAAAGGCACAGTTCACTGTTTCAAACACACCGGAAAAGAGCTTTAAAAATTTTCTTGTTGCTGACTCTATCTTTCGTGAAGCAGCCTTAATAAGCCAGCTCTATGAAACTGAATTGGCAGATCAAATCGACAAATTACAGGCTGAACAAAACCTCTCAGAGCATAGGCAATACCTAAATTGGAAAATAATCCTATTAAGCTTGATAACAGTGCTTATCGTTTTCATTTTATGGTACTTATTCAAGCTAAAGAAAGCAGCAAAAAACAAGACGTTGAACATTGACAATTCTATTAATCAGCTAAAGGAAAAACTTCAACTCGCTAAAGTTCAGATTGATGAACGAGTTAGGTCCCGCGAAATTTCCATTGAAAACGAGATTAAGGAAATTGAAATGCTCGACAAAATCTTGAAAAGTACTTTAAAAAATGCCGAAGAAGCTAACTTTCAAAAAAATGCCTTTATGGCAAATATGAGCCACGAAATCAGGACCCCTTTAAATGGAATACTGGGTTTTTCAAGTTTGCTGGGTATGGAATTGGCCAAAATGGACGAACCGGAGCTTTTCGAGTATTCCAGCAGCATTAAAAAAAGCGGTGACAAATTATTACATCTGCTTAATAATATTATAGATATCAGCAGGTTACAAGCAAACGACATAGCACTTAAGCCGCAATACTTTTCGATGAAGCAAGTGATGGATGAAGTTTTAAAAGAGTACACTTTAAAAGCAAATGATAAAGGCTTGACCCTTTTAAATGACACCCAAACAAGTATTAAAATTAATACTGACGAACAGATACTAAAACGAATACTAAGTGAATTAATCGATAATTGCATCAAATATACCAACAAAGGCTATGTTAAGCTTTTTGCTGAAAAAAATACTGAAAAAGAGCTTATTAAGATGGTGTTATCAGATACCGGACAAGGAATAGACCAAACTTTTCTCGACAACATTTTTGAGCCTTTCAAGCAGGACAAGCAAGGCTATTCCAGGCAATATCAGGGAGCCGGACTTGGCTTGCCTTTGGCTAAAAGTATGACTGAACTACTTGGTGGCCAATTTGATATAAAATCGGAAAAAGTAAAAGGAACAACCATCACTATCACCTTACCAGTTAACTATAAGCAAGTAACAACTGAAGCCAACATTGATCAGAACCTGACATCAAAAACGGGCTTGCTTAAGTCAGAAAACCCATTAATACTTTTGGTTGAAGATGATTTGCCCAACAGCATTGTTATTAGCAAATTTTTAGAAAGATTTGGTAGCGTAGTTCAGGCTGGCAATGGTGAAGAAACTATCTTATTAATTAAAGAATCAATCCGTAATGCTGAAATTTTCGATCTGATCTTGATGGATATCAACCTGCCGGCACCCTGGGACGGCATCATCTTAATGCAATATATCCGAGAAAATTATCCTCAGTACCAGAACATACCTTTTGTCGCGCAAACTGCTTATGGCATGTCTGGTGATGAACAAAGATTTCTGGAGGCAGGCTTTGAGGCTTATATCGCAAAACCAATTTCTTTTGAGGAACTTCAGTTTATCTTAACAAAACAAGTTGATTAGTCATGTAAAAATTCAACTAAAAAATAGAAATAGTTTTAATATGAAACAGGATTACTAAACACATGAAATGGGAACAAATTGATTACCAATAAAAAATCTATCGCGACCAATTCGAATTACAATGGAATTTTAATACCTTTGCACACTTAGAAACAATAAACAAAAAGAGGAATTCATTTTTTATTTCATAAAATCTGGAGAACAACAAATTGAATACCGAGGAAAACAAACAAACACTTCACATCCTCCTTGTTGAAGACAATGAGTTAAACCAAAAGTTTGCCATTGCTGTGCTTAAACGACTTGGGCATACATATGAACTTGCCGAGAATGGTGCAATTGGCTTCCAAAAGTTTACTGAAGGCAAGTTTGATCTCATTCTGATGGATATTCAAATGCCTGAAATGAACGGTATTGAAGCTACTTTGGCTATCCGCGATTATGAAAAGAAAAATGGCATACAAAAGCCTGTTCCAATTATTGCTGTTACTGCTTTTGCAATGGAACACGACAAAAGAAATTGCATGGAAGCCGGCATGAATGAGTTTCTTACCAAACCCTATAAGCCTTTGGAAATGAGTGCAAAAATTGACAAAGTAATGAAATAAAAAAAAAAAACCGCTGTAATTAGCGGTTTTTTTATAGTTAAGCTCTCATTCAATCACTTCGAGCAATTCAACATCAAAAACTAAGGGCGAATAAGCCGGAATGTCCTCTCCCCGTGCAACGCCGCCATACGCCAGATTAGAAGGTAAGAGCAAAGTAGCTTTACCTCCGGCTTTCATCATGGCAATACCTTCGTCCCAGCCCTGGATTACCTGTCCTTTGCCCAGCTCAAAACTGAATGCCTGTCCCCCATCCAGTGAGGATTGCAATTTCTGTCCTTCGATATTATACAAGGTATAATGCACTTTAACTGTTTTACCGCTTTCGGCTAGCGCACCCGTACCCGCTTCTTTTTCAATATAATACAATCCGCTTTCGCTGGGTTGGATGTTGATATTGTGCTGTTTGAGGTAGGCAGAAATTTTCTTCGACTCATTTTGCCTGGCCAAATCTGCTGCCGCCTGCTCTGCTTTTCTGGCAGCTTCCCGCTCTTTATCTGCTTGTTCTTTCGTTTTGATGTCAACAAGCTCTGTTTCATAAATCAGGGTAGTGTAAGGCAAAACCATTTGCCCTCTTCCAAGGCTGTCAAAGGCAAGTGAAGAAGGAACAATCAGGCGATTTTTTCCACCTTTTCGCAAATAGCCAATTCCTTCGTCAAATCCTTTTGTATCAAAGATTTCTCCGTAGGTAACCTCCATAGGATCGCGACCAAGTGAGGTAAAAAGCTGGTTGCCATCAATATCGCTAATTGTGAAATGCACTTTTAAAACATCACCCGCTTGTGGTTTTCGGCCTGTTCCTCGTTTTAAATCCATCACATATAATCCGGATTCCATTGTTTCAAAATCTCCATCCAATGATTGTAAGAAGTCCTCTAGCTTTGTTTGTTCTTCTTCCTTGCGTTGCTTCAAAAATGCCTGCTCTTCGGCAATCACTTCAGCTTCTGTTTGAATACTTAATAATCTGATATCAAAATACATAGGACTTCCTGCCGTAACAAATTCAGGTAAAGTTGAAACACCGGCAGTAACCATATAGAAGGAATCAGCCGGAAATACGATGGTAGCCGAATCACCTTCGTGAAGTTCGATAAGCGCAGCATACAAATCGCCTTCAAAAGTCGGTTCGATGATAGGAAATTTCAATGGTTCCTCAAAAAGCTTTGAGTCAAAAAGAACAGAATCTTCGAGATAATACTTCATCTCCACCTCAACAACATCATTTAAAACTGCTTCATCCGTTGCATCACTTTTCTCGTGATATTTAATATAAACACCGTTTTCTGATTTGTCGAACCCGGGATAAGGAGATTGTGAACAAGCACTCAAAAGCCCGACAAGCCCAAGCACAATCAAGAAAACATTCAATTTAATTTTAATCATAAATTTTTGATTTAAAGTAATATAGCATCCTTTATGACACAAGGATGAGTTAGGTTTTAATTAATAATTTCAATAAGCTCAACTTCAAAAACCAAAGGACTAAATGCAGGAATCCTACCCATTTCACGCTCTCCATAGGCCAAATCCTGGGGGATGACCAACATCGCCTTGCCACCTTCACGCATCAAAGCAATGCCTTCGTCCCAGCCTTTAATCACCCTGCCGGAACCCAGCTCGAATTCAAATGGTTCACCCTTACTGTATGAATCATCAAATGGTAAGCCATTGGTTAAACGTCCGGCATAGTGCACCTTTACTTTTTGTCCTATTTTTGGTTTATCACCTTTACCACGCTCGGTTTCAATGTAATACAGTCCTGATTCAGTGGGAGAAACCTCAATATTTTCCTGTTCAATAAAGGCTTCCAACAATTTCTGCGACTCCTCGATCTGCGCTATTCTCTTTTGATGTTGTTCAGCTTCATACTCAACTGGCGACATAAAATCAATCAGGCGGATATCAAAACGCATTTCTGCATCGGCTTTCACAAATTCAGGCAGTTCTCTTACCCTGAATATTTCCAGAAAAACACGATCGGCCGGGCATAAAAAACTGGCAGAATCTCCCCGATGCATATGGGCAATTCCCTCATAGAAATCTCCTGGAAACACAGGTCTCATCAATGGAAAACGCATTTCACGCGATAACTTTTCACTGTCGAAAATTATTGAATCATTCACTGCATATTTCATCTCCACCTGCACAATATCATTCTCTGCCGGCTGATCCTCAGTTTTATTTTCCTCATAAAAACGATACTTCAAACCACTCTCAGTAGTTTTGAATGGTTGCTCTTTATTTGTATCACATGAAGTAAAAAATAAAATTACTCCAAACAGCAAAACTGAAAACAAAGGTAAACTTTTCATTTTTAAGGTTTTAATCAAGTATTTCAATTTCGTAAACCAAACTGGTTTTTGGTGGGATTTTATCCTCATCACCAAGCAGGCCAAAAGCAAGATGCGAAGGTAAGATAATTGTAGCTTTATCTCCTCGTCGTAAATATAATATGGCTTCTTCCAAACCTGATTCCACACCACCCTGCCCCACCACAAATGTCTTAACACCTTTATCTTCAGAGGTATAAACTACATCACCAGTCAAAAATTTCACAACAAATTTTAGCTTTACCAACTCGCCTTTATTAATGGGATGTCCATTACCTTCCTTGTGCACAATATAGCGTAAACCCGTTCCTGTTTCGGTCATCTTAAGTTTGTGACGCCTGACATAATCACTAATTTGCTCATTTTCTGTGCGAACAAGATAACGGTTAGCTTTTTCAAGAGATTTTGAAAGATCTTTATCTGATACTGATTTATTCGGCTCGCCCGACTGGTTTGTACATGAAGAAACGATTCCAAAAAAGAAAATTGTGAGAAACAAAAAGAAGAAACAACCAACTCTTTTCATTTGTAACTAACTGTTCAACTGATTTTTATAAAATGGTAAAACCTTTATCAAATAATCAATGGCTTCTTTAAATGGCAATTTCAAATTTCCACCGGCTGCATTGGCATGTCCTCCCCCATTGAAATGACTTTTGGCCAGTTCATGCACCGAGAAATTACCTTTCGATCTAAAGGAAAATCTAATCTGATCTGATTTTTCTGTGATCAGTACCGACATCCTGATATTTTGCATCGACAAAGGATAATTTACAACACCCTCAGTATCACCTATTTGAAAGTTAAAGCGATTTAAATCTTCTCTGCTCAAGGTGATAATAGCTGTGCTAAACTCGTTAAATACCTGCATCCGATTGCTGATGGAATAACCCAATAATCTTAACCGGTTTTCACTAAAAGTGTCATAAATCTGCTGATGGACATGTACTGCATCCAGCCCGTACTGAATCAGCAGTGCAACAGCATTGAAAGTTTCTGAACGATTAATGGAATGACTAAATGAGCCTGTATCTGTCATAATTCCGGTAAAAAGTGCTTCAGCAATTTCTTGATTTTTAAAATATTGTTGATCAAAACCGGCAATTAACTCAAAAATCATCTCAGCGGTGCTTGAAACGGAAATATCAGAATAGATGAACTTAAAACTGTCAGTTTCCGGTTCGCGATGATGGTCGATTAAAACAAAAGGGGAACTTAGCTTTTGCAGGTCTTCCTGTAGCGTTCCGGAACGGGAAAACCCATTATAATCAAGACAAAAAACATAATCAGCTTCCTTCAATTTGGCTTTTACTTCTTTGGCCTGTTGATCGAAAATCAATATGTGTTCAGAGCCTTTGAGCCACGACAAAAACCCCGGAAATTTATTTGGCGATACGATCGTAACTTCTTGTTTATGAAGCCTAAAAAAGGCAGCCAGAGCCAAAGCCGAACCCACTGCATCTCCATCAGGGTTAGTATGTATCGTTAGTACCAGTTTATTACGTATTGCAACTATTTGCCTGATGGCTTCAAAAAAAGGAGTTTTGTTCATAAACTATCTGCTAAATAAATACAAAACTACATAAATATGATGGATTGTTTAGTTAATTTAAGCAGTATAACTGCTAACACTTGGTATCAGGTTTGAAATTTGCGGGCTTTGAAATTTTATGAAAAAGACTAATTTTGCCGCACACAAAAAAAACAGATCAATGAACGGAAATCTAACATTCACAATGGTTAAACCTGCCGCTGTTGCAGATGGTCACGCGGCTGCTATTTTAGCAAAAATTTCAGAAGGCGGTTTTAAGATTAAAGCCATGAAAATGACTCGCTTAAGTAAAGAACAAGCCGAAAAGTTTTATGCTATTCACAGCGAAAGACCATTCTTTTCGAGCCTTGTAGCTTCCATGACTTCAGGTCCGATTGTAGCAGCACTACTTGAAAATGAAAATGCTGTTGAAGCTTTCAGAAACTATATTGGAGCGACAAATCCGGCTGATGCTGCAGAAGGAACGATCCGAAAAATTTATGGTAAATCAATAGAAGCCAATGCTGTTCATGGCTCGGACAGCGATGAAAATGCTTTACTGGAATCTTCCTACTTTTTTAGTGAATTCGAACGATTTTAACGTTTTTGTAAGGGATCAAGCTGTTCAAAAGTGTTATCCGAGTAAATCAAGATAATCCGAACAATTTCCTTTTGTAAATTATTTTCTAAATCCTCCTCAAGCTCCGGGGAGGATTTTTTATTTGTAGATAACTGATTACCAGTTGTTTTAAAATCGACATGTGCGGATACTTCTTCTTCGGTTTGCACCTTAGTCTGGCTTGAGTCGAAATCGAAAAGCGATTGGTCTTTATCAGAATGCGATGATGAAACAGTTACAGGGCCTTTACCTAAGATAATCCAGTCAAGGCTATATTCAGGAAAAGTTTCTTTTAATTTCAAGACAAAGTCAAGGCTTGGCTTATTTCTTCCTGAAAGAAGATGTGAAATTCCGGAGCGTTGAACCTCTAGCTGATCTGCAAACTGAGCAGCGGTCAGATTTTTTGAACGCATGATATGTGCAATTCTGTCTTTGAGCATATCCAAAGTGTTTCGAATATTAAACAATCGTTACCTCAACAAATCACAAAATTACAACAATAATTTACATTGCTAACTATCTTAAATTTACATCTGTAAGTTTATTTGGGGTTACACTTGTAACATTTCTTTATGTCCAATTTCAATTGAATGTATGCTTTAGTTATATCTTGTTAAGGTCTATAATTCAGTATAATAAAATATTCAAATCATTTTTCTATTTTTTTTACCAACTTATGATAAATCTTAATCTAAAAATATAAGTAAAATAGTATAATTAATTGATATGCAATTTAATATAATGATTTTGTAATTTTCTGATGTTTTTTTACTGTTGTAATAAATACTTTAGCATGAAGCTTACTTGTTAACTTTGTGACTGAATTAGTTTAAATAACTGAATATCAATTTATAATACTTAATAGTTATTGAATTGAGATTACATATGTCACTTAGATTACAATAGTAACTTATGCTTAAATTTGGATACACTTCTCCACATGAATGCTCCAAAATTTTGTTCTGTTAAAAATTCCTGTATTTTTGATCAGTCAACCTTTAACAAAATCCTATGAAATGCATCAAGATAAGCTTCCTCCTATTTTCATTATCTGCATCGCTTTTTCTTTTTGGCCAGTCTGAGAACTCAATTAATTTATTGGATATTTCGAACCCTGACAGCACACAGATTGCTGAGATGATCAATGAAACACATCGCATTTACAGAAATCAGCCAGAGCGGGCACTTAAACTCATCGAAAAATCACTTATTGCCGCCAAAGAGGCTAAGTACGAAATGCTTCAATCGAGGGCATTTAGTTTAAAAGGAGTTGTTCTGAAGAACAAAGGGCTTTTTGCAGAGGCCATTGAATCACACCTCAACTCACTCAGAATAAACGAAAAACTTGATGCAAAACAAGCCATGGCAACAAATTACAATGATATAGGTATCATATACAAAACCATGGAAGAATACGATCAGGCATTGGATAGTTATCTAAAATCCAATGCAATATGTGAAGAAGTGAATATGGTTCGTGGCCGGATCATGACATTAAACAACATTGGAACAATCTATGAAGCTAAAAATGAATTTGATAATGCGGTACATTACTACAATCTCGCCTACACCGATGCTTTAAAAGAAGGAATTGAAGATGCACAAGCAATCATTCTGAATAATCTGGGTGAAATCTATGCTGAGAATGGTAAAACAACAATAGCACAAAATTATTTCAGGCAAACACTGGAACTGGATAAAAAAACCGGTGACGAAATTGGTTCTATATATTCCATGCTCAACCTGGCAGGTACCTTTATTGGAACTGGTACTTACGACAGTGCTGCCTTTTTTTATCAATCGGCTGAATCCAAAGCAAATGATTTTGGGGCCAATCAGTTGCTGGCATTTATTTATGGAGGAATGACAGAGCTATACAAGCAAAAGAAAGATTACAAAAAGGCCTTTGAAGCAAGCTTGAAGCTCCAGACGGTGAAAGACTCACTTTACAATGAATCGCGCATACAACAGCTTTCGGATGCAGAAACCAGATACCAGGCCGAGAAAAAAGATCAGGAAATCGCATTGCTAAAGCAGGAGCAGCTCGTTAAAGAACTGTCCATTCAACAACATCAGGCCGAGAGATTTGCCCTGGTGAGTTTAATCATCCTGGGAGCCATGATCATCTGGTATTTATACAAAAGAAACAAAACAAGGCAAAATGAGCTCTTTAACAAACGGCTGCTTAAACAAAAAGAGTTGCATTTAAAAGCCATAGTCGAAACACAGGAATCTGAACGTAAGCGAATTGCAAAAGATTTGCACGATGGGATTGGGCAAACACTTTCCGGAATCAGGCTAGCCATGGAAAATATCAGCTATAAGCTGGAACAAAAAGATGATTCAGAAGGAGCAAAAGTAAAAGAACTTACCAATACCCTGGATCAGGCATGTCACGAAGTGAGAAGTATTTCACACCAGATGATGCCACGTGTTCTGCAGGAAGATGGACTGATTCCGGCAATTGAGGATATGCTCGAAAAATCATTCCGACATGCTAACATTACGTGTCATTTTGAACATTTTGGCATATCGGAACGATTTGCTGAAAACCTCGAAATCAGCCTCTACCGAATTTCTCAGGAGCTGGTAAACAACATCATTAAACATTCAGGAGCATCAGAAGTGCAAGTGCAGTTGCTGCGTAATAAAAAACAATTAGTTTTACTGGTTGAAGACAATGGCAAAGGCTTTCAATTCGAAAAATTAAAGGCAAAAGGCATAGGATTGATGAATATTACCTCTCGGGTCGAAACAGTTCATGGTGAGTTTAATCTGGAACCGAGTCCGGTTAGCGGAACACTGGCAACAATCAGAGTTCCGTTAAACTAATTATATTTGAGAAAATTTCAGTGAAATGGAGAAAATAAAGGTAATTATTGCAGATGATCATCAGATGGTTGCAGAAGGAATCAAATCCTTGATCGAACTGGATGCCTCAATTGAAGTGCTTCAGATTGCCGCCAATGGCCGTGAGTTGCTGCACCTACTTGAGTTTCGCAATCCCGATATTGTTTTGATGGATATTGATATGCCGGTTATGAATGGTTTGGAAGCTATGCAGCATATCCACAAGAAATATCCTGATTTAAAGGTAATTATCATCAGTATGCATGAAGAAAAAGGACTGGTAAAGAAAATGACTGATGCCGGAGCTAAAGGTTTTCTTTTTAAAAACTCTGAAAAAGATGAATTGACCTGGGCCATTAAAAAAGTACATCAAGGAGGCAGTTACTTCACCAGCAAACTAACGCTCGATCTGATCAATCATAATAAATCTTCCTTACAGCATGATTCACTCGACTCGAAAAAAGCTTTGTTGACCGAAAGAGAAATTGAAATTCTGAAGTTGATTGCTGATGGTCTTTCTAATAAAGAGATAGGTGACAAACTTTTTATTAGCCATCGCACTGTTGACACCCACCGAACAAACCTGATGAAAAAGCTCGAAGTCAACAACATAGCCGGATTGATTCGGTATGCTATCAAGCAGGGATTTGTCCACTGACAAACTTTTCAGTTGTTTACCCTATTTAATATGGTGTAATTTACCTAGGACGAGAACCCCCAGCAGTTTTTACTTTTGTTCGTGCACAACTACACCATAACAACCTATTGTGTAGCAGTATAGGAACCAAAAATAAAAGTGCGCGATAAATAATAGCTCCAAAAACTTCCCAAATGTTCAGCTTGTTTGAAGGCTTTGAGGTTTTCAAGCTGTTCGGGAAGTTTTTTTATAGCAGACTTCTTTGTTAGTTTTTGATCAGTTTAAATGATTGATAATCAGAATCAGAGCTAACAATCAATAAGTAAAAACCAGGATCAAGTTGCCTGAGAATTTGAGAGAAATCATCAAGATTGTTTCGGTTTATCACAGTAGCAACAATTTTACGACCCGACATATCCAATACTTTTGCCTGCAATACCGTATCCATCAATAATTTAACATTTATCGCATTTGAAAATGGATTCGGGCTAATCTTGAGAAATTGAGTTCCTAAAGACAATTTTGAACTCATACTGGTCAAGACTGAATTAGCCGCTTCATAATCTGGAATTCCGTAACCATAGTAGGCGTCAGGATTGAAAACATGATTACCGCTTTGCATGATGGCATCTTTGATTTCAAGATTGGTGAAGCCCGGATTGGCTTGCCACAAACAGGCCGACATGCCAGCAATAACCGGAGACGAAAATGATGTTCCGTTACTTTGTCCGATTTCATTTGAACCAGATGCCACCGTAGTGCCCTGTCCCATAGCCATCACATCAGGTTTGATCCGGCCATCATAGGTTGGGCCAATCGAACTAAAGGAAGCACGTTCTCCATCGCCTTTGACGGCACCAATTGAAAACACATCAAATCCGTCTGCAGGAGCACCGATGTATGGATATGACCATGAAGAACCTTCATTTCCGGCACTATTCACCACCAGTATTCCTTTGCTGGCAGCCCTATCAGCACCTAAAGTGATTACATTTGTATTGCCATCCATATCTTCATAGGTATGATCCCATTGAGGCATATCGAAATCAATATATCCCAAGGAAGAATTAATCACGTCAACACCCACACTATCAGCAAATTCAGCTGCCGAAACCCAATTATATTCTTCTATAATGTTCTCGCTGTAAACGTATTCTGACCGAAGCAACCAGAACGAAGCTTTTGGAGCTGTGCCGATCATCTGGCCGGGAATGTTTGCACCTATCGTACTTAAAACGGCTGTTCCATGATAACTTTCAGAAAACACATCTCCACCGGGATGAACAAAATCTTTGGTCCCCAGTATTTGATCATTCTGCCATAAGCTGTCGAATACCGGATGAACATTAGCCATGTCAAAACCTCCATCCAAAATTGCAATCACCATGCCTTGTCCGCGATAACCGTTCTCATGCAACGGAATCCCGTTGATCTGATTGATTTGAGTATAGGCCGACCCATAGTTAAAAATACTTGAGTTTTTCAATTCAATATTCAAAGGCTCAACTGTAATATCATACTTTTCATTCTCAAAAAAAGATTTCTGCGTATTTCCAGCTTCAGCCGAAGCAATTTTGCGTGTTCCGGCCACATAAGGCAAAGCAGCAATCGCTTCAAGCACCTCAGTATCTGTAGTTTCGATACTTACACCATTGATCCATTTGGAAACATAAAGGAGATTGGCTCCGGTATTAGCCACACCACTAAGATAATCAGGGTTAACAGGTAAATCAGATTCGTCATACTCAATTCCCTGGATTAACCTGCGTTGAATGGCGCGCTCAGTTAAAAATTCCTCTGGTGCATCCAGCGAATAAGGTGTGCCTTCCTTATCTGTAAACTGCACCCAGTACTTATCCGGAGCAATCTGCGCATTGATCGAAGGAACGAAAAAAATACTCAATAAAAAGAGTAAAGTAAAATGTTTCATAAAAATTCTATGTTAAGTAAGTATTTTACAAAAATAAGCCTTCTGTTCAATCCCCAACAATAATATGATTGTTTTCTCTTGATGAATCAGGAATCAGTTCATTGCCAAGCCATACCTCAGAAATTTTTCGCTCGGTTTCAAATTTGACAATATGCTGGGAAAAATTATCCTTCCAAACGGCAGTAGATTCGCAGACAGTTTGTTGTCGCCCATCCTCATAAATCACTGTTAAACAAACAGGAAGAGGCAAACCACCAAGGTTTTCAACAACCACCTGATTGTCATCGGTAACTTTCAACAAAGCAAGTTCAGGGTAAGCATTTTGATAGAACCAGGGTTTAATAAACCAACCAAGGTCCTCCCCGGAAGCCACCTCCATTGCCCTGAAAAAATCCAGTGGTAATGGATGTTTGCCAGCCCAGTTTACCATATAGTAATGCAGTGCTTCCTTAAATGTTGCTGGCCCTAGCGCATCCTGAAGAAATGCATAAGCCAGGGATGGTCGGGTGTAGGATGCCAAACGCAAACTACTGTAATCCGTTGACAACAAATGATTTGGAATCATAGGTGGAATATCATTTTCATATCCTGAGGCGTTTTCGTATCCAGCAACAAGACGTGCCAAATAACCATAATCTGGGAACAAACTATCAACCATAACCTGGGGCCAAATACTTGCCCATCCTTCATCCATCCAGGCATACTTTTTCTCATTAATACCCATGTAAAAAGGCATATAGCTATGCGAAATTTCATGGAATGTAAGTCCGAAAGCCTGTGCCGGACTTTCCGGATCACCATTATTTGCCATCATGGGTGTTTCCATGCCTCCACCTCTCCTACCATTCAGGAATGTTGTCATATAAGGATACGGAAACGGAAGTCCGGGCTCAAAACGCGACATATAGTCAATACTTTGACGTGAATACAACGCAACTTTCCGTCCGGACAGTGCTTGATCAGGATAAACTGCACTGATGAAAACAGCTTTGTCGAGCCTTGAATTAACTAACAAACGGCTGGCATCCCAGTTAAAACCTATGGCAGCAGCAAAACTAAAATCAGGAACAGACTCTGCCTTAAAATGATAGCTCAGTGATTGGTCATCATTTTCAAAAACTTTATTAGTCAGGTAATCCGACTGACTGATAATACCCACAATAGAATCAGATTGCGATGCCAATTCTATCCTTTCAATAACCGAAGGGGTAAAAATTTCAGATTTGTTTTGCAATTCACCCGTTGCCCAAACAAGCCAGTTTTGCGGCACTTCAATGGAAACATCAAAAGTATTTATGTCATTGTAAAACTCTACACTTCCACCGTAATTAATTCTATCCCAGCCATCTATATCATCATAAACTGCAACTTGTGGATACCAGTAAGCAATAAAAAAGGATGAATCACTATATTTTCCCATTCTGATCGAGATCTGCTCTGCTATCTTAACTTTCCAATCAATACTTAGCTGAATTTGCGATGACGGCATTAGTGCCTGATCCAGTTTCAAAAGAAGCTTGGTTCCCTGTCTGCTCCATTTTTTATCAGACTCAATTATTGATTGATCGCCAATCTTGATCGAATTTATTTGGGTTCCATCATGTAAATCTACATTTCCAATATCCCAGTTTCGGGAATTGCCTTTCCTGAAAACATCCTGATATAAATTGAATACCAGATAATTAAGCGTATCAGGACTTTCATTATAATAGGCAATTTCAGCAATTCCGGATACCAATGCACTATCCGGATCAAATTTTACACTTATCTTATAATCAGCATGGTTCTGCCAATAATTTTTTCCGGGAACCCCATGCAAGGTTCGTGTTCCATTTTTTATTGCCTTTTGCATATTTTTTGAAACAGGATAAGGCTGTGCTGCAGCACCAAGCGCAAAGCAGAATAAAGCAATAATACTGAATATCAAATACTTAATCTTTTTCATCGGAATTCATTAAAATTTCGGCTAAATGTATAAAATATTGCTGAAAGCCTACAAACTAAGTTGTTTCCGGTCGATATTTTCAAATTACCGATTTGATTTACCTGGCTATTGGCCATAATTATGTTATTTTGCATCAGACTTTAATAGCAGAGCCATGCTTCACACTTACAATCCTTTTACAGGAAACCTGATCGAATCATATACAGAACATTCAGATCACGAAATTGAATTGATAATTGATAATCAACACTTTAGGTTCAATTCCTGGAAAAAAACTGAGCTAACCGAAAGGTGCAGACTGATCGGTCGGCTTGGAAAAATTTTACAAAAAGAGCAACAATCTTTCGCTACACTCATTACATCCGAAATGGGAAAGCCCGTTAAGGAATCACTGGCCGAAGTAGCTAAATGCGCATGGCTTTGTGAATACTATTCCGAAAGCGGAGCAGCAATGCTTCAGGAAATACCCATTAAAACAGAAGCAAATTCAAGTTTTATCAGCTTTGAGCCAATAGGAATAATTTTTGCTATAATGCCCTGGAATTTTCCTTTGTGGCAGGCACTTCGATTTGCCATTCCAACGATTCTGGCAGGAAATGTTGTCTTGCTCAAACACGCACCCAATGTGAGTGGAACATCCTTAAAAATAGAATCAATTTTTTCGGAGGCGGGCTTTCCTGAAAATGTTTTCAGAAGTGTTTTAATTCAGGCCAAACGATCGGAAACTATTATCAGGCACCAATCAATTCGGGGTGTTACAATAACCGGAAGCGAAAAAGCAGGCAGCTCAGTAGCCTCACTTTCAGGAAAATACCTAAAAAAATGTGTGCTCGAACTGGGTGGGTCTGATCCCTTTATTGTTTTTGAAGATGCTGACTTAAACAAAAGTTGTCAGGCCGCGGTGGATTCACGCATGTTGAATAGCGGGCAGGTATGTATTGCTGCCAAACGATTTATCGTCCATGAATCTCTTTTTCAGGAATTTGTTGAAGCACAAAAAACTGCCATCCTAAATTTGAATCTGGGCGATCCGATGCAAACTAAAACACAGATCGGACCGATGGCTCGTCCTGATTTGGCAACAAAACTTCAGAAACAAATTGATGAATCCATTGCTTCTGGAGCAAAACTCATTTGCGGAGGCAAAAGTTCAAAAAAATTTCCAACTGTTTTTGAACCAACGCTTCTGATTGATATTCAGAAGAATATGCCGGTTTACAAAGAAGAAACCTTTGGCCCTGTAACTATCGTAATACCTTTTCAAACAGAGGAAGAAGCTATCCGGATTGCCAATGATACTAACTTTGGATTAGGTGCAAGTATCTGGACACAAGATAAAAACAGGGCTAAACGATTGATGAAGGCAATTGATGCAGGTTCCGTTTTTGTAAACAGCATCACAAAATCTGATCCCCGCCTACCTTTCGGAGGAACAAAAAATTCTGGCTTTGGTCGGGAATTATCTTTTTACGGCATAACTGAATTTACCAACATCAAAACCAATTGGATACAGGCATGAGAATAGATATCATCACCCTTTTTCCGGAAATGTTTGAAGGACCTTTTACAACTTCAATCATCAAGCGAGCTCTCAAGAAGGAACTGGTTGAAATTGAATTGCACAACCTGCGCGATTACAGCACCGACAAGCATCATCGGGTGGATGATTACGCTTTTTCGGGAGGTGCAGGAATGGTGATGATGATCGAACCTGTAGATCGCTGTATTACAGCACTTCAAAAAAAGAGAACCTATGATGAAATCATCTATCTGAGCCCTGATGGCAAACAGCTGAACCAGGGAATGAGTAACCAACTTTCGCTTAAAGAAAATATCTTAATGTTGTGTGGTCATTATAAAGGTATCGACGAAAGAATTCGGGAGCATTTAATCACCTGTGAAATTTCTATTGGAGATTATGTGCTATCGGGAGGTGAATTGGCTGCGGCTGTAGTAACAGATAGCGTTGTTAGATTGATTCCGGGAGTTTTAAGTGACGAAACCTCAGCACTTTCCGATTCATTTCAACACGGCTTGGTTTCTCCGCCAGTATATACACGTCCGAGAAATTACAAAGGTTGGGAAGTTCCTGAAATTCTGCTATCAGGCAATGAAGCTAAGATTGAAGCCTGGAAGCTGGATCAGGCCTTCCAGCGAACTGCCGAACGAAGACCTGAATTGCTCGAAAAATTCAAAAAAAATAAGCCCTAGCTTTTAGGTTCAGAAAATAATTGTATATTTGCACTCATTTTTGAATTGAGCACACCCTATAATATCTATCAGAAAATGAGCAAGAACGCCTTAATCCAGTTTGTAGAAGATCAGGTAACTGTTAAAGATTTTCCGGCCTTTGGTGCTGGTGATACCGTAACTGTAACTTATAAAATTATTGAAGGAGACAAAGAACGCCTGCAGAAATTTCAGGGCGTTGTTTTACAACGGGTTGGAGAAGGCCCAACAGCCACTTTTACCGTAAGAAAAATATCGAGCAATATTGGTGTTGAGCGTATTTTCCCTGTTGCCTCACCTTTTATTCAGGAAATTGAAGTTAACAAAAAAGGTTCTGTCAGAAGAGCCCGTATCTTTTATCTTCGTGAATTACGTGGTAAAAAGGCACGTATCAAAGAAGCTCGTCGCTAATCAAAAAAAATGATAAGTTATTGGAGTCCTGGCGATTAATCGTCAGGACTTTGTTTGTTTAAAAGATTCATAAATCGTTTGAATCTTTATTTAGACATGGCTAATGAGTTACAATGCGTTGCCTCACTACCTCAAAACAAGCTATCCCGGCAGCCACCGAAACATTTAATGATTCCATTGGTCCCGGCATTGGGATTTTCAAATGAATATCCGTTTTCTGAAGATAAGCCGGCGAAATTCCATCTTCTTCAGATCCTAAAATCAAGGCTATGGGGCCACTCAAATCAGTATCCCAGATTGCCTGATCCGTTTTTTCGGATACCGCAGCAATGCGCAAGCCACTGTCTTTCAGATAATCGATGCTTTTCTTAAGGTTGTCTGCTCTGCAAACGCTAAGATGATTTAAGGCACCGGCTGCTGTTTTCATCGCATCAGCATTAATCAACGCACTTCCCCTGGATGGAATCAGAATTGCATCGACCCCGGCAGCATAAGCCGATCGGGCAATGGCTCCAAAGTTTCTAACATCGGTAACCCTGTCGAGGATCAACAGGAAAGGCATACGTCCGGCTTCATAAATCATTGGAATGAGCTGCTCAACAGCTTGATACAAAATGGGTGAGATAAAACCAATGATTCCCTGATGATTCTTTCGAGTGATCCGGTTCAGCTTTTCGAGTGGAACAAACTGCACAGGATATTCATTTGCCCTGGCCTGTCGAACGATCTCATTTATCTTTTCCGATCTGTTTCCCTGCTGAATTAAAATCTTCTCAAACTCTTTTCCCGATGCCAGGGCTTCTTCAATTGGGTGAAGGCCAAATATATAGGAAACAGTCTTATTCTCCATTTGCATTTTTTTGCAAAAATAGGCTTTTAAGAGCTTTTGTAAGGGATCAAAACTGATAATACGTTAAATTGATCTTTGATTTTGCTATGGGTATAACTAACTTAGCTGTCGATTTAAAAGGCATCTTATGAAAAACTTACTCCTTATTTTATTTGTATTTTCAGTAGCAACATCAGAAGCACAATATTTTCGCCCGGCAGAAACCCTTATGGATAAAAATCTGCTAAAAGATTATTTTCTTTTGCATATGGCATTAGCTGATTCTGATCTTCAACAAATTAAAAACAAGAAAGTTACGCTCAGATTTTCTGTTGATGAGTTTGGTCAGCCAGGGAATTTCGAAATTATCAAAGGCATTTCCCCTGAGGCAGATCAGGAAGCCATCAGGCTTGTTAAAAATCTGCTATGGCAGCCGGCCACCCGAAATGGTAATCCGACAGTAGATCAACAAGAGATTGAAGTTCCATTCCATTACAAACATCTACAACGATTGCAGAAGAAAGGTTTTGCTAAAGCACCCGAAATAAAAGAATTTCCGAAGTGCTTATCACAAAATATCCATAGCTTTGCAGCTCTCGAAAAAGCGCCTGAACCTATACTAACAGACGATATGACGCTAAACCAATTCATCATTGCAAATCTTAATTATCCGGAGGAAGCCTACAATAGAAACATTTCAGGAACAGTTAGCATGGATTTCATCATCGAAAAAAATGGTCTTGCATCCAATATTGTGATTACCGAAAGTGTTGGCGGTGGATGTGATCAGGAGGCTATCAGACTGTTGCAAAGCATTCAATGGTTTCCTGGCATGGTTCAGGACAGTTTGGTGAGAAGCAAAAATCATCTGGATATCTTGTTTACTTTAGGTGATAAACGCATGCAAAATATTCCAAATCGACAGGGAACGAATTTATAATTCTAACACAAAATAAATTATGAAACACATTACATTATTGTTATTGGCATTGATTTGCCTCAATCTCTCTTACGCTCAGGAAGAGGCACCTAAAAAATGGACTCGCAGTGGCGATATCGGACTTAATTTCTCACAAAGTCATCTGTCTAACTGGGCAGCTGGTGGTGATAATGCTTTGAATTGGCAAGGTATCTTTAATTACAACGCCAATTATGCGCACGAAAATAACAAATGGGACAACAACATTTCACTTGCACTTGGATACAGTCATCTGGGAGATGCCAAGGCCATTAAAACAGATGATAAAATCGAGCTGAACTCCTTGTATGGCTACAAAGCCACCGAGAAGCTTTTTTACAGCCTTGCTTTCTCCTTTAAAACACAATTTGCTGATGGATTCGATTACAAAAACGATTCAACAAACAGAATCTCAGGATTTATGGTGCCAGCCTATGCTACTTTAGGGCTTGGTTTAGAATATGTACCAAACGCCAACTTCTCCATAAATTTTGCCCCGCTTACCGGCAGAATCACCATTGTTAATGATCAGGATATGGCAGATGCCGGTGCTTTTGGTGTTGATCCGGCTGAATACGATGAAATTACAGGTGATAAAATTAATGATGGCAAAACTACACGCTTTGAATTTGGTGCCAAAATGACTGCAAAACTTGATGTGAAAATAGCAGAAAATGTAAGCTTCAATTCTAAACTGGAGTTGTTCAGTGATTATCTGAAAAACCCCCAAAACATTGATGTGGACTGGCAAAACCTGATCACTATGAAAGTGAACAGCTGGTTGAATGCCAATATCACAGCTCATCTCATTTATGATGATGATATTATGATTACTGATAAGGATGGCAATATAGGCCCCAGAACACAGTTCAAAGAAGTACTCAGCATTGGCTTGTCGTACAAATTCTAGACAAGCATGACCCGTATTGGACTCTTATCGGACACCCATGGAAGCATTCACCCAAGGGTGTTCGATTTTTTTAAAGACTGTGATATGATCTTTCATGCCGGCGATATCGGTGATGAAGAAACCCTTAAACAATTACAAAAATTCAAACCCCTGATAGCCGTTTACGGCAATATTGATGGCACTGATATTCGAATTCAGGTTCCTGAAATTCAAAGATTTAAAACTGAAGATGTCAAGATTTTTATGATCCATATTGGTGGTTATCCGGGGAGATATGCCAGAGGCATAAAAGAAAAGTTAATACTCCATAAGCCAGACCTTTTTATTTGTGGACATTCGCATATTTTGAAAATCATGCACGACAAACAGCTTGGCATCCTGCATATCAACCCGGGAGCAGCCGGCTCGCATGGGATACATCAAAAAATAACTTTCGTCCGATTTGCCATCGACAAGGCAAAAATCATGGATATGGAAATAATGGAAATTGACAGGAAAACTTTGGCTACCTCAAACGATCAGCCGAACGGATAAGCTTGATATCATGTTTTACACCACGCATGGCTAAAAACATGAAAATCAGTGCAATGAGCGGAAGAAAAACCCCCAGGTCGTAATCAGCTTCAACGGAAGTTTTAATTTTCAACTGCTCGGCATAGTAAAAGAACATCAACCCAATCAAAACCAGATCAAGCAAGATGTTGAGCCTGATCAATTTCAACTGACCGCCAAGATTTTTGTACATAAAAATGATTAGCAAAGGCAAAACGGTAACCAGGGCACTAAGGATAGAAAGTGGAAGAAGAAAAAGAGAAGAAAACAACTCTGGATTTCCAGGAACAAAATCCTGAATATGTGTTACATAGAAAGCCAAAGTATGCTGTTCGCCATAATACTGTGCAACTGGAAAAAAGAACAACAATCCACTTGCCAAAGCAGCAATAAAAAGGAACAATGTCTGGATGCGCTGAATCATGATATGTCATTTATTATTGCGGCAAAGATACAGAATCCGGCATTTTTTACGTTATCCAATTGAACTTTCAGGTGTTTTTTCGAAAAAATTTGGTCAATATTCAAAACTTAACTACATTTGCAACGCTTTATTGGAAATCCCAAATCATTTCACATAAATCTAGGCACTTAGAGATATAAGTTCTTATACGCCGCGTTACAATTATCCGAGGATTTTTTAACACACCCATAAATTTTTTACTGACTAAAACATTATCACAATGTACGACATTATTGAGCTTAATAATAAGCTTGTAGGGGAATTAAGAGAAATTGCAAAGGAACTGGAAATTCCCAAAGTAGAAAAACTACTAAAACAAGATTTAATCTACAAAATTCTTGATCAGCAAGCACTTATACCGCACAAAGCTGAGAAAGAGAAATCTGTTCCCAAAGAAAAACCAAAGCAAACAAAGCAGGAAACAAAAAAAACAGGTAGCCGAAAACCTCAGGAGAATAAAGCCTCAGCGCAATCGAAAAAGGAAGTGGCAATAAAAGCAGAAACACAACAAAAACAAGAACCAAAGCCTACAGCAGAGCAACCTAAAAAAGAAGTTGAAAGTCCTAAAATCAAAACAGCTACTTCTGAGATAAAGCCAAAAGCAGAGGACCAAAACCAAACCAAACCGGTTGAAACTGATCAGGCAAAGGATAAAAACGACAATCGCGAACGCAGACCTCGCATTACAAAACCTGCCTCAATCACCCCATTGGAAAACGAATCCATTGCAGCAACAGCTGAACCGGTAGCAAGTACCAGAGTTTTGCAAAAGACCGAGGACGATCAAACACGCAACCGGCCTCCTCAAAAGCAAAGTCTTGATCAAAGAAATCAGGAACCAAGGCAAAACAGAGAAAATTATCAGTCGCGAGATCAAAAAAAGGATTTATTCAAAGAAGCTTCAAAACCAAAAAGAGAAGAATACAAATTTGAGTTTGAAGGAATTGTGGATGCTGAAGGTGTTTTAGAAATCATGCCCGATGGCTATGGTTTTATGCGTTCTTCAGATTATAATTACCTCAACTCTCCTGATGATATTTATGTATCCCAATCGCAGATTAAGCTATTTGGGCTAAAAACAGGGGATACCATCAAAGGTACAATTCGTCCGCCCAAAGAAGGCGAAAAATATTTCCCGCTGATCAAAGTGGATATGATCAATGGCAGATCGCCCGAAGAAGTGCGCGACCGGATTCCTTTTGATTACCTCACCCCACTTTTTCCTGAAGAAAAGTTTACCCTCACCGGCCACAAAGAAAACACCATGTCAACCAGGATTATGGATATGTTTGCCCCAATAGGCAAAGGCCAGCGCGGACTAATCGTTGCCCAGCCTAAAACAGGTAAAACAGTGTTACTGAAAGAGGTAGCCAATGCCATCGCCAGCAATCATCCGGAGGTTTATCTGATAATCTTACTCATTGACGAACGTCCGGAAGAAGTTACAGATATGGCACGCAGTGTGAATGCAGAAGTGATTTCATCAACTTTTGACGAGCCTGCCGACAAACATGTGAAAATCGCTAATATCGTGCTCGAAAAAGCAAAAAGACTTACCGAATGCGGACATGATGTCGTAATACTTTTAGACTCTATCACACGGTTGGCCAGGGCATACAACACCGTTTCACCCGCTTCGGGCAAGGTGCTCAGCGGAGGTGTTGAAGCCAACGCACTCCAAAAACCAAAGAGATTTTTTGGTGCAGCACGTAAAATAGAAAATGGCGGTTCGCTTACAATTATCGCCACCGCACTGATTGACACGGGTTCAAAAATGGATGAAGTGATCTTTGAAGAGTTCAAAGGAACCGGTAATATGGAATTACAACTCGATCGCAGGCTTTCGAACAAACGCATCTGGCCGGCTATCGATATAGTGTCGTCCAGCACTCGTCGCGAAGATTTACTCATCGACAAGGAAGCCATGCAAAGGATTTGGGTGCTCAGAAACCACCTCTCGGATATGAATCCTATAGAAGCCATGGAATTTCTGAAAGACAAAATGCGCTTTACGCAAACAAACGAAGAGTTTCTGATTTCTATGAATAGCTAATCGAATCAATTCGAAATATTTATGAGCTGTCGGCCCTGGCTGGCAGCTTTTTTGTTTTATGACAATAAAATCTTAAAATTGCTGAAAAAAATATGATATGAATCCTGAAATGGTTTACAAAACACTTGATGAATTAGGTATTACATTCGAAAAGTACGAACATCCTGCAGCCCCTACGGTAGAAGACGCCCTACCCTACTGGGTTGATATTGAAGCCATACACTGTAAGAATCTGTTTTTCAGAAATCACAAAGGAAACAAACATTATTTGGTAATCTTTTCATACCTCAAACAGCTCAATATCAGACAACTTGAATTACTTCTTAAGCAAGGAAAATTAAGTTTTGCCTCAGAAAAGCGAATGCTGAAATACCTGGGGCTTCAACCAGGCAGTGTTTCTCCGTTCGGTCTTATCAACGACAAGGAAAATCATGTGATCGTGTTCATTGATAAGTCATTGATGGATCATGAAAAAATCAGCTTTCACCCCAATCAGAATACTGTTACTTTGGTGATATCAACACACGATTTTAGAAAGTTTATTGATTTTTCGGGGAATAGCTATCATTTAATTCAGTTCGAAGGAGAGATTTGAATAGGTATTGATTGCCTGATTGGAAAAGAAGCATGTAGATTTTTTAAGCAATATTGGCTATTTTACGCTACTTTTGTGCAACTTTCGGCAGACCAAAATTTAACAATAAGTACGTAATGTCAATGGAAAAGATCAATGTAAATATTCAATCAGAAATAGGTGAACTGGAAGCTGTTATCATTCATACTCCCGGTCCGGAAGTAGAAAATATGACTCCCGAAAACGCCGCAAGGGCACTTTACAGTGACATATTGAATCTGAGTGTTGCATTGCCCGAATACAATGAGTTTAAGGCAGTGCTCGAGAAAGTTGCCCGTGTTTTTGATGTAAAAGATTTGTTGAACGACATCCTTCGAAATGAGAAAGTAAAAGCCAGCCTAATCAGTCGTATATGCAAACATGAATCAACTGAAGAAGCCTGTTCCTTAATTGGCAGTCTGTCTGACGAAGACTTAGCTTCACAACTTATCGAAGGGGCTGAAATGCGCAAGGATACGCTTACGAAGTACCTTGATAATGAAAGATTTTCGTTGCATCCGTTGCCAAATTTTTTCTTCACAAGAGATGCTTCATTCTCCATGAACGACAAGGTGATGATTAGTCATATGGCCAGCAAGGTTCGTGAACGCGAAACATTGATAATGGAAGCAATTTTTGACTATCATCCTGCCTTTAGCACCCAAACCGTTAATCCTGTGAAGCGATTTGATAAAAGTGGAAAAGGAACTATAGAAGGAGGTGATGTATTAATTGCACGAGACGACATTTATCTGAGCGGAATTAGCGGACGAACCAGTAGTCAGGGAATAGATGCCCTACTGGAATACCTTAAAACCAAGCCCGGAACCAAACATCTGATTCTTCAGGAATTGCCCTACCAACCTGAATCTTTTATCCATCTTGATATGGTGTTTACATTTCTGGACAAAGACAAATGCATGATTTTTGAACCACTTATCATGCATTCGTCCCGGCACCTTACAATTCACATTGTAATTGAAGACAATACAGTGCTTCAGATCAGAGAAGAAAAAAACATGCTCGATGCCTTAAAGAAACTCGGAATGGATCTGGAACCGGTATTATGCGGAGGCAAAAGAGATACCTATATCATGGAACGCGAACAGTGGCAAAGTGGCGCAAACTTTTTTGCTATTGCACCAGGAAAGGTAATCGGCTATGGAAGAAACACTTATACGATGGATGCACTTAATCAGCATGGCTATGAAATAATCAAAGCAAAAGATGTGATTCGGAATAAAGTTGATCTGGCAAATTATTCTAAATATGTCATCACAATTGAGGGTGATGAGCTTTCTCGTGGTGGCGGCGGCGCACGATGCATGACCATGCCAATAAGTCGTAAAGCAGTTGATTGGTAACATACTTATTTTGAATACAAAAAAGAAACCGGCTTTTTTTGCACTCAGAATTTATCTGGTGAGTCTGTTGCTTTTTCTTCTGCTGGTTTTTCCTGTTTCGCTGATCATGCTTTTTAAATATGGCCCCTATTGGATAGAAGAGCGTGGTGTTCCATCAAATGACATAAAAAATAACACCGAAGAAATAATTACAACTGATTCATTGTCAGCAAACAACGTCAATACTAAGAAATGGGAAATCAAGGCCAGCGAACAGGATAAGCGCTTTGGAAAATCGGTTAGCCTCCTCTTTAGAATGATGTTGTTTAGTCTGTTATTAGGTTTTGCTTTTAACACCCCATTTCAACGTTTTTTTAAGCTGAAAAGAAAAAATAAGCCACCCTCAGAGGCCTTACTCAATTTCTGTAGAAAATGGCTGTTGTATGTTCCGATAATCAATAGCGGTATCCTGGCACTTGGATTTATTATTGCACTGATAATCATGGGATTTCAAGTATTCGACAATACTATCGACAGCGAAGTAAGTAAGCAATTCTACCGTCAGTTCTTTTTCATCGCAACTTTTGCTGCCTTTCTATCAGTTTTTTTTATGTATTTCTGGTTCCGATTCAGGGTAAGGTTTAAGTACCTCGAAATAGTTTATGATTCGGTAAGTCTCTACAAAAGCCCGATTAACAAACCTAAAAATCATCTGATTCATCGCCTGTGGGTCAATAGTCTTATGACTACTTTACTACCTTTAGTGATCGTTATCTTCTACATCTCATTCAGTATCAGTAATATTCACACAAGCTTTGACCATTCACCTTCAAGTGATCAAGCCAAAGTTCTTTTTGGAAAATACCTGCCGATCATTGACCAAACAGAAATGCTATATAATTCTAACCTGTTCTACGTCAATGCAATAGACAGTATATTAATGTTTGTGGGAATTTTTTCGGGCATTTTAATCAGCATCATCTACCTGTTCTTTTTTGTAAGCTGGACTAACAAAAGCATCATCATTCCTGTATCTGAAATCATCAAGAAGATGCAACAAACCGGCGAACAGGAACTGGGCCAGTTAACGATCGTTCGAACCACGGACGAGTTTGGCGAGCTTGCTATGGGATACAATGAAATGGCTAGTCGCATCACAAATAATATCAAGCAGTTACAGCAAAATACTACGGCAAATCAACGATTTGTTCCGGTACAGTTTCTTCATCTTTTGGGCAAACAGAGTATTACAGAGGTAAAAGTTGGTGATCAGATTCAGAAAATAATGACGGTGTTATTTGTTGATATTAAGTCATTTACAAGTCTTTCGGAACAATTAAGCCCCAAAGAAAACTTTGATTTTCTGAATGCCTATTTGCAACATATGGAGCCAATAATCCATAAGCATCACGGATTTATCGACAAATTTATCGGAGATTCGATCATGGCACTTTTTGAAGAGTGCCCCGAGCATGCCATTGATGCTGCCCGCGAGATGCAAAACTGTCTCAAAACCTTCAATCTTCAATTAATTGATCAAGGCAAACAACCTATCGAAACCGGCACCGGAATTCATACCGGAAGTTTAATATTAGGAATGGTTGGAGGCGAAGGAAGAATGGAAGGCACGGTGGTGTCAGATGCCGTAAATCTTGCCAGCCGCCTCGAGGGGCTCACGCGAATTTTTGGTGAAAAGATCATCATTTCCGAGACCACTTATAACTACCTCGAAAACAAGAACAAGTATCAAATAACTTATCTGGACGAAGTAACGGTGAAAGGCAGATTGAAAACTGTGAAAATCTATGCTGTTGAAGCCCACAATAACCCTCATTATGCAACTTAATAGCCTTAAAAATACTATTGAAAAACTCATATTATCCCGCGAAGATGATCAGCTGTTGTATCACAACCTGGCGCACACGCTGGATGTGTTGGAGGCAGCCGAGCGATTGATCACCCATACCGGGGTTGACACAGAAACAGCCCTGCTTATTCGTGCTGCTGCCCTTTTGCATGAAACCGGTATGACAGTTTCGCCGAAAAATCATGAAGATGCTTCTGTTGAGATTGCCAAAAAACTTCTTCCAAATCAAGGTTTTAATACAGATCAGATTTTACGCATTGCTGAACTGATACTTGCAACCAAAATGCCTCAAAAACCATTTGATCTGGCTTCAAAAATCATTTGCGATGCCGATTTGGATTACCTTGGACGTACCGATTACTTCATCATTGCACATAAACTACGCCTTGAATGGATTTTGCGTAATGGCTTTACTGACGACCTCACCGAATGGTATCAGACTCAGATTGAATTTCTAGAAAGCCATCAATATTTTACTGTCGCAGCCAAAAATTTACGCGAAAAAGTGAAGCAACACAATCTTTTCCTAATAAAAAAGCTACTCAATTCGAGCAGTTAATTTACAGATCGAAACAATACTTTGAAGATAAATCATATTTTTGTGACTTAAATCAACTTCATCATGATTAAACAAATCAAACATTTCAAAACAAAGCACCCCTTTTTGTTTATCATGATGATCGGTTTAGTTCTGCGTTTGATCGCTGTTGTGTTTTCGAGAGGTTTTGGTATGCACGATGATCATTTCCTGGTGATTGAAGCTGCCGGATCGTGGGTGGATGGTTATGATTCTCAGGGCTGGTTGCCAGGAACAAACGGAAATACAGGCCCCGAAGGACACAGCTTTTTCTATGTTGGTTTTCATTATCTTTTTTTGGGTTTTTTGAAGCTGCTTGGCATCTCCAATCCACAATGGATAATGCTTTTCGTCCGATTGATCCACGCCTTGCTCTCTTTACTCGTGATTTCGTTTGGCTATCGTATTGCCAGCCTTTTAACTGAAAAACAAACCGCTTACAAAGTGGCCTTACTGCTTGCTGTTTTTTGGTTTATGCCCTTTTTGAGTGTTCGTAACCTTGTGGAGGTAGTTTCGGTACCATTTCTTATGTATGGCAGTTTGATTATCCTCAGGCAGGAATTGATTCGCAAAAAAAACGAACCAGGCTATCACCGGACTTCATTTCTGGTAGCAGGATTTTTTCTCGGGCTGGCATTTTCGGTCAGATACCAAACAATTTTTTATGCCGGCGGTATTGGTTTAGCACTTTTGCTTATGAAGAACTGGAAAGGAATGCTAACAACAGCTGGTGGTTTTCTTATTTCGGTTATTATTTTTCAGGGATTTATTGATTTTTACATCTGGAAAAAACCTTTTGCCGAATTGATCGCCTATGTTACCTACAACCTGAATCATGCCTATGATTACCACAACCCACCCTGGTATCATTTTGTGCTGGTACTGTTTGGTTTGATGATTCCACCTGTGAGTGTGATGTTGATCTTTGGTTTTCTAAAAGACTGGAAACGTCATTTCCTGCTTTTTCTTCCTGTTTTTGTTTTCTTGTTTTTTCATTCGATTTTCCCCAACAAACAGGAAAGATTCATTTTGCCCATAGTGCCCATGTTTATTGTGTTAGGGATGATTGGTTGGGATGATTTTATCTCAAAATCGAAATTCTGGAAAAATAACATCCGAATGGAAAAAGGTTTCTGGACTTTTTTCTGGCTCATTAACATCGTCCTTTTAATGCTCATCACACCGATGTACAGCAAAAAAGCCCGGGTTGAATCAATGAGTTATCTGAGAAATTATCCACAAACAAAGAAGTTTTTTCTTGAAGACATCAACAGTAATATTTTGCGGTTCCCTCCTATTTTTTATACCGGACACAACTGGCCAAAATATAATTATATGCTTGATGACAACACCTATGCAGAAATGGCTGTTGCAAATAACTGGAAGGAAGCAGAACATCAACCTGATTTTGTGTTTTTTGTGCAGGACAAACAATTGGAAACAAGAATTGATTCGGTAAAAAAATACCTGCCACACTTGGTACACGAAAAGAGTTTTAAACCCGGGAATCTGGATCGGCTGATTCACTGGCTAAATCCAATAAACGCCAATGAAACCATACATTTGTATCGCAATGAAGCCAGAATTCCAAAATCCCTTAAACCCTAAACTTCTTATAAAAAGCTGTAATAATGAACATTGAATTAGCCCGCAAACGAATTGCCGAACTCAGCGAGCAACTCAATCAGCATAATTATCAATACTATGTTTTAGCTCAACCACAAATATCTGATTATGAATATGATATGATGATGGAAGAGCTTATCAAACTCGAAAAGCAATTTCCCGAATTAGTCTCATCCCATTCTCCCTCACAACGTGTTGGTGGCGATATCACAAAAAATTTTCAATCTTATCCACATCGTTATCCAATGCTATCGCTGGGAAATTCATACAGTCGTGCAGAAATTGCCGACTTTATCAACCGCATAAAAAAAAGCATCGGAAACAAAGTTGAATTTGTTTGCGAGCTTAAATATGATGGCGTGGCAGTGAGTTTGCGTTACGAAAATGGAGTACTCAAACAAGCATTGACCAGAGGCGATGGGACAAAAGGAGATGATATCACAACCAATGTTAAAACCATTCGCAGCATTCCGCTTCGGATTAAAGGAGATTATCCGAAAGATTTCGATATCAGGGGAGAAATTTACTACCCGCGAAAAAGTTTTGAAAAGTTAAATGCTTTCAGAGCAGAAGAAGACCAACAGTTGTTTGCAAATCCACGCAATGCAGCCGCTGGTACAATAAAACTTCAGGATTCGGCAGAAGTAGCCCGACGCAACCTGGATTGTTGGTTGTATTATCTGATGAGCGATGAAGTGTCGTTAAAATTTAAAACACATTACGAAAGCCTTCAGGAGGCCAGGAAATGGGGTTTCCGTGTTTCAAATAATATCGCGCTTTGCAGCACGGAGGATGAAATTTTTGAATTTATTGATGATTGGGATAAAGCCCGGCACGAACTCCCATTCGACATTGATGGCATTGTTATAAAAGTAAACAGTTTCGATCAGCAAAAACAATTAGGCTTTACGGCCAAATCGCCTAGATGGGCAATAGCTTACAAATACAAAGCCGAAGAGGCAAAAACCAGACTGCTGGGAGTTGATTTTCAGGTTGGTCGCACTGGAGCCGTCACACCGGTGGCTAATCTGGAGCCCGTGTTACTTGCCGGCACAACCGTGAAACGTGCCAGTTTGCACAATGCTGATTTCATCGCACAGCTTGATCTGCATTATGATGATATCGTCACTGTAGAAAAAGGAGGTGAAATAATTCCTAAGATAACAGCAGTTGATTTGAATTTGCGCAAACCCGACAGCCGTTCCGTTGATTTCACAAAATACTGTCCGGAATGCCAGACTATACTAATCCGGACAGAAGGCGAAGCAGCCTGGTATTGCCCTAATAGTGATGGCTGTCCACCACAAATAAAAGGTAAAATCGAGCATTTCATCAGCAGAAAGGCGATGAATATTGAAAGTTTGGGTGAAGGAAAAATTGCCTTGCTTTTTGATCAGGCATTGATAAAAAATGCTGCTGATTTGTACAAACTTTCTTACAGCGACCTGTTCGGGCTAGAGAAAACCATAGAAACACCCGATGAAAATAATCCGGGAAACACCATCATTCGAAAGGTCAGTTTTAAAGAAAAGACAGCAGAAAATATGCTGAAAAGTCTCGAAGAATCGAAAAAAGTTCCCTTTCACAGGGTATTATTTGCGCTGGGAATCAGGTTTGTTGGCGAAACAGTAGCCAAAAAACTTGCCGATGCATTCTTATCCATTGATCAACTTCGTGAAGCCAGCTTCGAATCGCTGATAGCAGTAGATGAAATAGGCGAAAAAATTGCTGCTTCAGTTCAAAATTACTTTGAAGATCCCAGGCATCTGAAAATGATTCAGGAGTTGAAAACGGCCGGTTTACAGTTTAGTCAGGAATCAAAGGTTAATTCAGACGGACCCTTAAAAGGCAAATCCATTGTTGTAAGCGGTGTTTTTTCTGTGTCGCGTGAGTCACTCAAGGAGATGATTGAATTTAACGGAGGTAAAAACGTCAGTTCGCTTAGTGCAAAAACGGATTATCTGATTGCAGGCGATAATATGGGACCTGCTAAGAAAGACAAAGCAGAAAAGCTGGGAATTCCCATAATTTCCGAAGAAGATTTTTATCAGTTAATTGGCTAATTAAACAGCCAACTGCTGAAGTGCCAAATATTTTCCATTATCACGTGCCAGCAATTCTTCGTGTGAACCTGATTCTACAATCCTTCCCTGATCAATAACCAAAATCCTGTCGGCTTCACGAATCGTCGAAAGTCGATGCGCAATAATGATGGCCGTGCGTCCTTTCATCAATTCGTTTAATGCTGCCTGCACCATACTTTCAGAAGCCGTATCCAGAGCACTTGTTGCTTCATCCAAAACCAGAATCTTAGGATCACGCAAAATGGCACGTGCTATTGCAATGCGCTGTTTTTGTCCGCCAGAAAGTTGCACACCACGTTCTCCTACAATGGTTTGAAAACCATCAGGGAAGGAATTGATAAATTCTAATGCATTAGCTTTACGGGCAGCTTCTATTATTTCGTTTTCAGCAGCCCTGGTATTTCCGTAAGCAATGTTCTCATAAATGGTTCCGCCAAACAGCAAAACTTCCTGCGGAACGATCGCCATTTGTCTCCTTAAGCAATTAAGGTTGATCTGATTGGCAGGAATACCATCCAACAAAATTGAGCCGGAATCGGGTTCGTAAAACCTGAAAAGTAAAGCTGTAATTGTTGTTTTACCAGCCCCTGAAGCCCCTACCAAAGCAACTTTCTGTCCGGTTTTTACATCAAAACTAATCCCTTTTAACACCTGAAGTTCAGGGCGAGAAGGATAAGAAAAAAACACCTTATTAAAGCTGACATTACCTTGCAACTGAGTTTTCTCCACGCAATCTCCTTTTAACTCCAATTCAGTTGGTTCTTCAAGAATGTCGAGTAAACTATCAGTGGCTCCGATGGCTTTTTGTACTTGCGAATACAGGTCGGCCATCCCCGAAATGGATGCCCCGATAAATAAGGTATATAAAATAAATTTGAATAAATCGCCTGAACTGATTCCAGCTCCCTGATTTACGAGGTAAACCCCAAACCAGATAACACCTACAATACTGGTAAACAGGCTAAAAACAATCAGTGAAATAAAAAGAGCGCGCCATTTTGCACCTTTCAAGGCAATTTGAATCACCTCGTTGGTTGCATTGAAATAGCGGGTGGTTTCGTAGTTTTCGTTGTTAAATGCCTTTACATTGTTAATTCCCTGAAGGGTTTCTTCAACAATCACATTGGAAGTAGCAAGCTGCGACTGTGCATCTTTCGACAAATTGCGAACTTTCTTTCCGAAAATACGGGCACCAACAGCAACCAACGGCACAAAAGCCAGCATAAACAAAGTGAGTTTGTAAGAAATAAGCGTTAAAAGACTTATGCCTCCAATGATGATAATGAGTTGCCGGATGAATTGTGCGATGGTAAAGGTGAAAGTTTCCTGCAATACAGCAATATCCGCCGTAATTCTGCTGTTAAGCTCCCCTACCCTGCGTTCGGAGAAGAATGCCATGGGCAACCGGATGAGCTGGTCATAAGTGGTTTGCCTTAAACGGGCCAGCATAAATTGAGTGACGATGGCAAATAAATAAATCCTGAAATAGGAAAAAACAGCATTTATCGCAAATATCACCAATAAAATCAGTGCAATCTGATTAATTCTTGCAAGGCTGGCATCAGGATTAGCTGCATCAAGCAAATCACCAAGCAGCATGGGAAAGGCCAGTGTACCCAAACTGGAAACTGCCAAGGCTCCAAGACCGCCAAAAAAAGCCCAACGCTTAGGCCACATAAACTTCAACAGCGATAACAAACGTTGTAGTCCTGCCCAACTGAGTCTTTTTTTGATTTCCGGTTTCTCCTCCTGCATACTTTTTGATTATCCTAAGCTAAAACAGCTGCCTGGCTTCATTGTTCAATGACAATAAATACCTGTTTAATCTCAAAAACAGTAAGAAATCCTGATTACCTTATTTTCAGTCTCAGTAGAAACTTCCTCAGTGATATACCGAACTTTGAGGTTGTTTTCGAGGAGAAATAATTTTAAGGTCTGATGCATTTCGTCAGCTGCCGTTTCACTCCAATTCATTTCAGCAGAAATTTGTTCACATTCCGGAATTTCGATGATGTTAAAACGACCTGATTCCTTAACTTCATCCAGAATTGGAAAACCATAACAGCTGATATAATTATCATTTACAAAGGCTTGCAATATCAGCAAGGCGTCTCCGTCCGGCTTGTAACGCAGGCTTTTAAAATAATTCGACAGGGCTTGTTCATTTTGCCTCACAAATTCGTGACGTGCGTTAAACGATAATGTATCACAAACCCCAAGTATATACCTTGCTTTCTTCTTTTCTCTGTTCACAGTAATTTCGCTATCAGCTTGCTCACACAAAGTTTTTAATTTTTCTAATCCTTCAATTTGCAGTGGATTAAATAAGCCATCAACAAAAAATCCAAAGTACTTACCAAAAGGATAACTTAGCTCCGTCAGTTTAAGAGACCAGCTGACCACTACTCCGTTTTCCGTTTCCTGAAAAGACCATTCATCTGTTGCAATTCCGTGATTGCCAAAGTCTAATACAATTTGAATTAGGTTGTAAGGTTCGCTTTTCACAATTTTCAGACTTCCATCACCGCTATCCTCACTTGTCCAGTAGAGTTCAGCACCTTCGCCCAATTTGGCTCCCTTGTAGCTAAGTGTCATCCCGGGATCATCCAGCTTAAAAGGACTCCATTTTTTCCAATTGTTTAAATCATTTACCTGCCGAAACACAAGCATGGGGCTGGCTTTTACCTCGATTGATTGTGTTGTTTCTACTTCATCATGCATAATCAAAGCCAACAACAAAGCGACACTCAGAAAAAACAGCAAGACAAATCCAAAAAATTTAAGTACTCGCATAAGCTTATTATTCAATAAAATACGCTATTCCAAAATTCAACATCAACAATTGAACATGATTGGTTCTATTAACAGGTGCCTCGTTCATTTTGTATGAAAAATCAAATTGAGCTCCAATATATTCGACCTCCATTGTAACACTCCAATCAGGCAAAGGACTGAATCGCATCCCGGCAGCCGTAAATATAGTGAATTTAGCTCTTGTGTCTTTTGTTTCCCTAAAAAACAATTCATCACCATCTTCCGTCTGCACCCTTACAATACCAGCTGGTTTTGTTACAGTTAAAGCACCTGCCATCATTTTAAACGTAAAGGCTGCATATTCATTCAAAGGTAAGTCAAAACAAAAACCGACCAACCCAATAACTGTTCTGAACGGATTTATGTTTACAAATGCAGTATCGTAAATAAAATTAGAGTTGATATATGCGCCAGTAAATCGTTGTGCATCTATTTTGTTCCTGTTGTATGAAAGTAAACCTCCAAATCCGACATTTTCACTATAAAAATAAAAACCTTCCAGGCCATAATGAGCTCCCCCCGTTACAAAACTACTGTAATCTAAATCTCCGGTGAATTTACCAAAGGATTTTATAGGAATGCCATAGCCAGTTCTGAGCTTCAACATACCAGTCTCTTTGCCTTGTCCGTTACCTGTTAGAGGGAACGACAAACAAAAGGACAGGGATAATAAAAATATGAAAATGCCTCTTTTCAAGAACAAAAGATTTTTACACGCTACTTTATACGTTATTTCGTTGAAAAAGTTGTGTAAATGCGTCTCTCAATCTTTCTAGTCCTTGCTGGAGAAGCAATCTCGGACAAGCCACATTGATCCTCATAAATCCTTCACCACCGGGTCCAAAATCAATTCCGCTATTCAATCCGAGTTTTGCCTCATTAATCAGAAAAGATTTCAATTCATCGTCTGACATTTGAAAAGCCGAAAAATCGAGCCAGATCATATAGGTTGCTTCAGGTTTTATCACTTTTACTTTTGGTAGTTGATCAGCCAGAAAATCAGTAGCATAAACAATATTGTCAACGATATAATCCAAAACCTGACCCAACCATTGTTCCCCTTTTTCAAAAGCCGTTTGAGTGGCTACCATTCCGAAAAGATTTCCCATATCGATATGTAGCCGCGAGATAAAAGATTTGTATTGTTCGCGCAGAGCCAAATCGCTGATAATCACCGATGAGGAAGCCAAACCTGCAAGATTAAAGGTCTTGCTTGCCGCATGCATGGTGATAATATTAGCGCTTAATTCAGGAAAAACCTCAGCAAACACCTGATGCTTATGTCCGGGAAGTACCAGGTCGGCATGGATTTCGTCAGAAATTACCAGCAAATTATGCTTTAAACAAATCTTCCCCAGCTCGGTAAGTTCTTCTTTGGTCCAGGATCGCCCTACCGGATTATGCGGATTACACAAGATCAGCATTCGGGCTTTTTGGGCTTGCTTTTCGAGCTGATCAAAATTAATCTGATATTGATCTCCATCTCTAATCAGCTGATTATATACTATTTGACGGTTATTCTCTTGAACGGCAGAAAAGAATGGAAAATAAACAGGTGGTTGTACTATAATTTCATCGCCCGGATTGGTGAGTGCCAAAACAGCAAAGTTCACTGCCGGAACAACCCCCGGACTAAACAAAATCCAATCCTTCTCCACTTTCCAGTTGTGCCGCTTCAGAAACCAATTCATTATTGCCTGATAATAGGATTCCGGTCTGAAGGTGTATCCATAAATAGGATGCTGTGCCCGTTTTATTACAGCTTGCCTGATAAAATCGGGGGTTTCGAAATCCATATCTGCCACCCACATAGGAAGCACATCAGGATTTTTAAAGATAAATTGCCGCAGGTCATATTTCACACTTGCTGTGCTTGCTCTTTCTATAAGCTTGTCAAAATTATATTCCATAAACAAAATTTGTTGTCATAAATAAAGATGGCTTGTTTTTAGAACCGGCTAAATTAAGCTAATTATCATAAACCGCTGTCGCTTATAATACATGAATCAAACACAAATTATTTGTCCCTAAACGCGCTCTTGTCGCAAACTGTTTCAATAATTTCTACTTTTACTTTTTGTTATTACTTGCTCTTAAAACTGGATAAATTTTTAATTAGAAGGATTAAGTGATTCTTTTCTGAAAAAATGAAATGAAGTATTCTTAATAGTGAGATTAATTTTTCAAACAAATCGCAATCGTAAATAACTCAATCTAAGATTATTATGATAAATCGCATCTATAATTTCTTATACAGTATGCAAACGATGAAAGCATTGATACTAGCGACACTAATAGTATTCCTGTTTTCGATGTGGAACAGATTTATCTATATCGATGACGCATTTTTTGGCGAACAAGCCTACTGGCTAGCTAAAGATGGTGTTGTAAAAACAGTAAGTCTGATTGATTTTCTGGGTTGTGATGTCCGGCTTTTTTCTTATCATAAACTTAATATACTTGTGGGGGCAGGACTCATTAAGATTTTTGGGTGGTCAGTTACCCCACTCCGCACATTCACACTGATTTTATACATTTTATTTTTAGTGGTATTTTCGCAGTATTCCAAGAAATTGCTAAACACTAAAACCCTAAATCAACAAGTTTTAATCGCACTATTTTTTCTGATAGTCAATCCGTTAATTGTACTCTATGCCTTTACTTTCAGGCCGGAAATCTGGGTGATGTTTTTTGGGTTTATCTCATTTGTAAAGCTTGACCAAAACAGAAACACCACACTATCCTTAAAAAATGTAGTATTGGCTGGTTTTATGGCAGGTTTGGCATTTCTGACCCATCTAAACGGATTAATTTTTCTGGTGGCCGGAGCTGTGTTGCTACTCTATCAAAGAAAATGGAAATCATTTGTGTGGTTTAGCCTTGCCGGTTTTTTTACTTCCATCCTGTATTTTGCAGATCTTTGGCAGGAAGGACATCTCGAAACCTGGCTCTATCAAATAAAAAACTGGCCAGATAATAACGCGACAAACTACCTTTCGGGAAGCCTTATCGAACTTGTTATTAATGTAATCATAAAACTAAGTCAGGAGCATCAGCGATTCTTCTGGAGTCCAAAAGTATGGGGTATTTCCTCCTTTTTTATTCTGGTATTATTAATTAATTTTAAACGACTTTTTAAGATTCATCCAAATTTAATAATTTACACCATTACACTTATTCTAACACTCAATATCCTCGGATCACAAATTGCCGAACGCTTTCTAATTTATTTGTTTCCCTATATGTCGCTTATCATTTCCTATGGGTTGATCAATTTGATTCGTGAAAAAAAATTCCAACTGAAAAGCATATTCACAATTTTATTGATTTTACAAATAGTGACTGTAAGCATTAGATTTGTTAATATCTTCCGCAAAAACTCTCCACATCTAAAGATTACAGAAGAAATATTCTCAAATATCCCTGACAAGCAAAGCTTGATTTTGGTTCCTTACAATATGGTATTCAACGCATTAGACAAATATCCTCTGGCTAGTTTCAAAGCATTTGAATACAAAGAAGTAGCGCAGGGACACGCCTTTTCGGAGGCTGAATTATTCAAACGTGCCGATACGCTAAACATCAAATCGATTGTTATTCCCTTGTCCGGATTTATAAATACGAATACGGGTATTTCTTGCCTTGATGATGGAGATATTGCAGATTCTTCACTTTACCATCAGCACCATAAAGGTGAAAAATATCTTATTTTGGTAAGAAATAAAATTGATAATGAGTGATTTAAAACAATATAGCTTAGTTTTACACCAAATAATTATCAACAGATTACTCTCACTCGTAATCAATCATTTGTTTTAGCTTTGCTTTCGAAAAACGATTGAATACTTTCAGCACTATGATTGATTTAAGTAATATTTCCTCCCTTCGACTGGGCATTACCGCCGGCGGACAGCTAGCCAAAATGCTGGTTTTAGCAGCAAGTAATTGGGACATAAAAACTTACGTTATGGACGCTGATCCTGACTGCCCGGCCGCTCACAATTGCACAAAGTTCTTTAAAGGCAGTCACACCAATTATGATGATGTTTACCGCTTTGGACAAGAGGTTGATATGATAACCTATGAAATTGAAAGCATCAATGTTGAAGCCCTCAAAAAATTAAAATCTGAAGGAAAAATTATATTGCCTGATCCTGAAATACTTGAGACGATTCAGGATAAGGGATTACAGAAACTTTTTTTTGAGAACCATCAAATTCCAACCGCTGATTTTAAGCTTTATAAAAATAAGTCGGAAATCATGAAAGCCATTCAACAAGCTGAACTTAGTGTTCCTTTTGTGCAAAAAGTTCGTCAGGGTGGCTACGACGGGCGTGGTGTAATTGTCGTTAGCGATGCCTCTGACTTTGCTAAACTGATTGATTCTCCCTCGGTTATCGAAAAAAAAATTAAAATTAAAAAAGAAATTGCAATCATTGCTGCCCGTAGTTCTTCAGGTGAGGTGACCCATTTTCCGGCAGTAGAAATGGAGTTTAATCCGGAGGCTAATCTGGTTGAGAAGTTAATTTGTCCGGCCGACATTTCGCAAAACATCTCCACAAAAGCCGGTAAGCTGGCCGATGATCTGATCAGTGCCTGGGATATGACCGGGCTGCTGGCAATAGAGATGTTTGTGGATGAAAACGATGAAATTTGGATTAATGAAGTAGCTCCCCGACCCCATAACAGCGGACACCATACGATTGAAAGTATAGTAACTTCACAATTTGAGCAATTGTTAAGGGCAATTCTGGGGCTTCCACTCGGAAGTATGGAATTAAAAAAGCCGGCAATCATGCTTAATTTGCTTGGAGAGCCTGGATACGAAGGAATTGCAAAATATCATGGCCTGCATCAGGCTTTGCAAATTGCCGGAGTTAAAGTACATTTGTACGGGAAGAAAATCACCAAACCTTTTCGGAAAATGGGTCACATCACTATTTTGGGTAACGACAGGCAAGATGTCATCGACAAAGCCAACCAAGTTAAGAATCTCATAAAAATTGTATCATGACAAAACCATTGGTAAGCATCATAATGGGATCAGATTCAGATCTTCCGGTAATGCAGGAAGCAGCAAAGATGCTTGAATATTTTGAAATTAAATTCGAGCTGACAATTGTTTCGGCACATCGCACACCGGAACGAATGTTTGATTTTGCCAAAAATGCACACAGTAGAGGCATCAAGGTAATTATTGCGGGAGCCGGAGGGGCTGCGCATTTGCCAGGCATGGTAGCGGCCATTTCGCCGCTTCCGGTTATTGGTGTTCCAGTTAAATCGTCCAATTCTATCGATGGCTGGGATTCTGTGTTATCCATCTTACAAATGCCAGGTGGAGTTCCAGTTGCCACAGTTGCTTTAAATGGTGCTAAGAACGCCGGAATTCTTGCTGCACAGATTGTTTCGGCTGGCGACCCGACTATTCAACAAAAAGTCATTGCCTATAAATCCGAATTGGAAGCATCAGTTATGGAGAAGGTAAAAAAGATCAATTCAAAAATTTAGTTTTTACTTCAATACCTTGAAAGCTAAACTCTTCCTTGAAAAAATTGGACTTTCTGAATTTTAAAACAGCGGGTAGTCAGTTCTTTTCCCCTATTTAGCTTTCTTTTAAGAGGTTACAAGCACATTTGCATTTCTGATTCAATCAAAAAAAAGGTGACCGTCAGCACAGCCACCTTTTATATGGGATAACTTTTGATATTACAAACTAATGAACCACTAATTTTTGTGTGAAACTTTTTTCATTCATTTGGCCAACAACAATATACATTCCAGACTGGAGCTCATTCAAACTCAAACGATTCAAGCCGGAATTTACTTTGAAGTGATCAATCAGCTTACCCTCAATGCTATAAAACAGTAAGTCGCCTTCCTGATTGAATTCAACTGATAGCACATCCGAGTTTAAAGGATTTGGAAACATTTTGAATTCGTCAGCGGTTTGGGCCTCAAGACCATTAACAACTGTAACTTCAAAAGCTCCTGGAAGAGAAACATCGCCTGCTTGCACGGTATAGCTGCCAACTGTTGCCTCAAAAGGAATATGAATAACGGCTACTAATTCTTCATCAGTAAAAACCGTTACAGAAGCCGCAGTATAAACTTCTGTATCATCCTCCACATTGATAATAGAAACGACAGGAGTTTCGGAACCCCATGTTGTGTTAGCCCCAATTAAAGTAAGCTCAGGACTGCTGCCTTTCTCGGCCTCGCCGGGTTCAACCGATACAAGGACTGCTGGTAAAGCCTGATTTACAAACAGATTTGTCAGATAAATCTGATCACCGGTGTTGGCACCGTTTCCGTTGGCTCCATTCACTGCGGCATAAAACCGAACTACGGATTGCCCCTCGGGTGCTGTCCAGTCAACAGACCATGAAGTACTATTTCCACCAGTATTTCCGCTACTGGTGTGGGTAATCGCATTGCTGCCGTTGGTAAACCTGGTACGTGTCGGATCAGTAAGCGTAAAACCGCCCAGCTTAACGCCACCTTCCGATTCAGCAGTCAGTTCAAAACCAAATCTTCCGGCATCCGGATGTGATGCGTTTACAGTAATTTCATAAGTTTCGCCCGGTGTAAAGCCATTTGGAGGTATGTTTGTTTCGATCCAGCCATTTTGAGTAATCGGTGTACCCACATGACATTCGGTACAATTTGCACCATTATCGCCCGGACTTCCGGTTTTACCCCCGATGCTACCTGACATATTCGAAAGAAGCAAAGCGGCAAACGGGATTAGTAACAGGTATAAAAATTTGTAAGATTTCTTCATATTTAAGGTCGTTTTTTGGTTAATAATACGACCAAATTATACGAAACGTAAATACGCTTAATTAGAAAATCAGAATTTAACTATTTATTATGAAAATAATCATATTCAAACACACTATCCCGCAATTTTACATCTGTTCCGGCATCCTGATTCCTAATAATCCAGCAGCATAATTTAGCATTCTGGCTGTTAATTCACTGATTTGCAAGCGTAAACATCTCCTGTCAGCATTTGATTCACGTAGTATTGGATTATCCTGATAAAATTGATTATATGATTTAGCTACATCATAAAGAAAATTAGCTATCAAGGCCGGACTTCTATTAATGGCAGCCTGTTTGAGTATCTCGTTCCAGTTATGTAGCAGCGTGAGCACAGCTTTTTCCTTAGGCATCAATTCAACTGACAGGCTTGTATTTGATTGCCAACTTAACTGATTGTCAACTGCTTTCCGCAAAACTGATTTTATCCTGGCGTGTGTGTATTGCACGAAAGGACCTGTATTGCCATTAAAATCAATAGATTCAGCAGGATTGAATGTCATTGTTTTCCTGGGGTCAACACGCAACATATAGTATTTCAGGGCCGCCAAACCTATATCATTATACAATTGTTCGGCCGCTTCGTGAGGTAAACCAGCTCCCTTGCCAAGCTCTTCCGACATTTTTTGTGCCGTCTGAACCATCTCATCCATCAGGTCATCCGCATCCACAACCGTACCTTCGCGCGACTTCATTTTCCCTTCGGGCAATTCGACCATCCCGTATGAAAGATGTTCTATTCCATCTGCCCATGATTTTCCTAGTCGGATGAGGATTCTACGCAAAACATCAAAATGATAATTTTGCTCGTTTCCAACCACATAAATTAGTTTACCGGCTTTGTAATCATCATAGCGAAGCTGTGCAGTTCCAATATCCTGGGTCATATAAACGGAAGTGCCATCAGCACGCAAAAGCAATTTTTCATCCAGGCCTTCATCCGATAAGTCGCACCAAATAGAACCATCATCCTTTTTGAAGAACACAGCTTTGGTAAGACCTTCCATAACAATTTGTTTACCAAGAAGGTAAGTCTCAGATTCATAGTAGATCTTATCAAAGTCAATTCCTAAACGTCTATAAGTCAAATCAAAACCTGAATAAACCCAATTGTTCATTGTTTCCCACAATTTCCGGGTTTCCTGCTCGCCATTCTCCCATTGCAGAAGCATTTGTTGCGCTTCCTGAATAAGTGGGGCTTTTTTAGCAGCTTCCTCAGGCGAATATCCTTTTGCGATCAAATCATTTTGCTCGGCTTTGTAAGCTTTATCAAAAGCAACATACATCTCCCCTACCAGCTTATCTCCCTTAACACCAGTGTTTTCGGGCGACTTTCCCTCACCAAACTTTTGCCAGGCAAGCATTGATTTGCAGATATGTATCCCGCGATCATTCACCAGATTCACTTTCACGACATTACCACCATTTGCTCTGAGAATTTCGGCAACACTCCATCCCAACAAATTATTGCGAATATGCCCCAGATGTAAAGGCTTATTCGTGTTTGGGGATGAATACTCGATAAGGATAGGGGCTGAATTGTCTATGACTGATTGCTCAAAACCAGTACGTTTCAAATTATTTTTCAACCAGTTGAGCCAATATTCATCCCGAATTGAAAGATTAAGAAATCCTTTTATCACATTATAAGAATTAATCAGCTGGCTTTGTTTCATCAAAGCAGCTCCAAGCTCGTTGGCCAATACGACCGGATTCGTCTTGATCAATTTTAGAAATGGAAAAACCACCAAGGTAAGATCACCTTCAAACCCGGCACGTGTTTGTTGAAAACTAATTAATTCCGGATCGATTTCAAGTTGATAATCATTTTTAAAAATATTCAAAAGTGTCTCTTTCAGGATATTCTCAAGCATAAATCAGATTTTAGCGTGCAAAATTAGTGAAATTGCATGGGGTATTGTTATAGATAGAATTGATTAGCCAAAATCCAAAATAATGTTATTTATTTAACAATATATTTAATTGATTAGAAGAATCTTAAAAATCTACCCAATATTTTTTTTATGAAAAGTGTTCGATTTTAAGACATTTTCTTCTAAATTTGTTGCCTACTTCACTGAAATTTTAACCAAAATAAATCTTTTATGAAAAAAAATGTGATCATTATCGGCGCAGCTGGTAGAGACTTTCACAATTTCAACACCTATTACCGTGGAAATGAATTGTATAATGTAGTTGCCTTTACTGCAGCACAAATCCCTGACATCGACGGACGAAAATATCCAAAAGAGTTAGCAGGTGATTTATATCCCGAAGGAATTCCCATTTATGCAGAGGGAGATCTTCCAAAACTAATCAAAGACTTCAAAGTTGACGAGTGTGTATTTTCGTACAGCGATGTGCCTTACAATCGTGTAATGGGGGTAAGCGCAATCGTGAATGCTGCAGGTGCGAATTTTGTTTTGCTCGGTCCCGCAGATACCATGGTAGAAAGCACAAAACCTGTTATTGCAGTTGGTGCTGTAAGAACAGGATGCGGAAAAAGCCAGACCTCACGCAAAGTGATTGAATATTTGATGGTTAAAGGCCTGAAAGTTGTAGCAATTCGTCACCCCATGCCGTATGGTGATTTGGTTGCTCAAAAAGTTCAGCGTTTTGCAGCTGTCGAAGATTTGGCCAAACATAAATGCACCGTAGAGGAAATGGAAGAATATGAACCACATGTTGTTCGTGGCGATGTGATTTATGCCGGGGTTGACTACGAAGCCATTCTTCGCGCTGCCGAAAATGATCCTGATGGTTGCGATGTCATCCTTTGGGATGGTGGCAATAACGACTTCCCATTCTACAAACCAGATTTGAATATTACTGTCGTTGACCCACACCGTCCAGGCCACGAATTAAGCTATTATCCGGGCGAAGTTACCTTGCGCATGGCTGATGTTGTGGTAATCAATAAAATGGACAGTGCCGGACCAGAGGCGATTCAGATCGTTCGTGAAAACATTGCTAAGGTAAACCCAAAAGCAATTGTTGTTGATGGTGCATCGCCAATAAAAGTGGATAAACCTGAGCTCATCAGAGGCAAAAAAGTATTGGTAGTTGAAGACGGCCCAACCCTCACCCATGGTGAAATGAAAATTGGTGCTGGTACTGTAGCTGCTCAAAAATTTGGTGCTGCTGAAATGGTTGACCCACGTCCGTTCCTTGTTGGTAAACTCGCCGAAACTTTCCAGATTTATCCCAATATCGGAACTTTACTTCCTGCTATGGGTTATGGCGAACAACAACTCAGAGACCTTGAAGCTACGATTAACAACACCGAATGCGATTCAGTTGTAATAGGAACGCCAATCGATTTGAATCGTATTGTTAAAATCAACAAACCTAACACACGTGTGTATTACGATTTGCAAGAAATTGGTTTGCCAAACCTGGAAGGTGTATTAAATGAGTTTGTTGAAAAGCATAAATTATAAGCAAATTAGTTCATCTTTAAATTGTCATAAAAGCCGCTCCTGATGCGGCTTTTTTGCTTTTAAAAAATGGAAATATTAACATTGGTCTTAGATAAACTCACGAAAATTCTGACTTCATAAATGACAATTTGATTTATGTTTGCATTCCGAACGCAATAAAAAACAGATCAAATGCTTCGGTTCTCCTTCCCTTGATTATTAATACTGACAGCCAGGAACTGTGCGAAAAAATATTTGTTTAGTCGGCATTTGCCGTCTTAACAGGCGAATTTGGTTGCATTGGCGATGATTATTACGAAGTCATTCTAAAATCGACGCTGGTTGTTGGGTTAAAAATTCCGAAAAAAGGAGTGCTAATTTCCTCTGGCACAATGCGTGACAAGATAGAATTGCAAAAAATCACTCAATGGCTTGTCGATCATAAGTTCGAGATTTATGCAACAAAAGGCAGTCATTTATTTCTGAGTGAAAACGGAATAGCTTCTACGCAGGTTAATTGGCCGGATGTAGCTGAATATTCCAATGCGCTGGATTTGATTAGAGAAAAGAAAATTGACCTGGTGATTAATATTCCAAAAAATCTAAGCTCAGAGGAATTGTCGAATGATTACACCATTCGCCGTGCAGCGGTGGATTTCAACATCCCATTAATCTCAAATGCACGTTTGGCGAGCGCATTTATCTATAGTATAGACAGATACAATCTTGAGGATTTGAAAATAAAAGCCTGGGACGAATATTGAAATATTTGTAGTTATTAACAAGAAATCATTAAATTGTGAATAAAAAATGTATCACACTTCAACAATATGGTTTACTTTTGTGTCCCGATAACCTTAAATATATGCGCAAGGTACTCGGACTTTCAAATATATCGAAAACTCAGTTTTTTCAAGTATTCTATAAAGATATTCTGACGGCATTAGCCGTCTTTTTTTTTGTCCACCCCGAAAATATTTTTCCTAAAATAATCCCTAAACCAAAAATTAATCAATGAAAAACCGAAGTCTTATTTCCATCAGTGATTACTCCAAAGAGGAGATCATGCAAATTCTGGAAATAGCAGCAGAATTTGAGAAAATGCCCCATCAGAATTTACTGAATGGGCGTGTAATTGCATCACTTTTTTTTGAACCGTCCACCCGTACCCGGCTGAGTTTCGAAAGTGCCATTCAAAAGCTGGGTGGCAATGTGATTGGATTTAGCAGTGCCGCAACTTCCAGTGTGCAAAAAGGCGAATCTTTAAAAGACACCATTTTAACTGTATGTAACTATTCTGATCTCATCGTGATGCGACATCCTGTTGATGGTTCAGCCCGATTTGCCAGTGAAGTGGCCAGTGTTCCAATCATCAACGCAGGCGATGGGGCAAATCAACATCCAACCCAGTGTTTGCTCGACCTTTATTCAATCAAAAAAACCCAGGGCACACTCGAAAATCTTGAAGTGACTTTTGTTGGAGATCTCAAATATGGCCGCACGGTTCATAGTCTGGTGATAGCACTCTGCCAGTTTAATACAAAATTCCATTTGGTTTCTCCGGTTGAGTTAAAATTACCAAGTGCTGTAAAAAGACATATTAAGGAAGCTAATTTGCAATATGAACAATACACTGATTTCAGTGAGGTGATTCCAAAATCTGACATCATTTATATGACGCGTATTCAGCGCGAACGTTTTCCAGATCCATTGGAATATGAAAAAGTTAAAAACGCTTACATACTCGATAACAGCATGTTAAGTAATGCTAAAGAGAACTGTAGGATACTGCATCCTCTGCCCCGCGTTAATGAAATTAGCATCAATGTGGACGATAACCCAAAGGCTTACTATTTTGAACAGGCTCTAAACGGAGTTTTTGTAAGACAAGCTTTAATTGCTTCTATTCTGGGACTTAAGTAAAAACGAAAATCATCAAAAATCATGAATACTAAGCGCAAAGAATTAATTGTATCAGCCATCAGCAACGGAACAGTAATTGACCACATCCCGGCCGACAAAGTGTTTCAGGTTATCAGAATACTCGACCTTGAGGAATCTGAAAAGGAGATTTATTTTGGAACCAATCTGGTTAGCAAAAAATACGGTCGTAAGGGGATTATTAAAATTAGTGAGAAATATTTTAAGCCCAGCGAAACAGATAAGATCGCTCTGGTTGCACCTACTGCCACGCTTATCGAAATCAGGGATTATGAAGTCACGAGAAAGACTACTGTAAATATTCCGGATTGGATTGAACGCATCGCAAAATGTTTCAATCCAAATTGCATAACAAACAAAGAACAAGTTCCAACAAAATTCAAAGTAATAAAAATCGATGGCGAAATAAAACTTGCTTGTCATTATTGCGAAAAAAACACTTCGCAGAATAATATGGTGTTTATTTGAAAAATCATTTTTTGCTAAAAAAGGCTTTGGGTGATCAATTCAAAGCCTTTTTTTTCGTTATTCCATCCAGTCAAACTTTCCAATGAAAGTATTGTTATAAATTTGTAACAATTTCAGAAAATCATGGCAGGATATATTCAGGAATTGATAAAAGAAGGTGAACATCAACAGCAGGATTTTAAATTTGAAATTTCTGACAGTAAAAAAATTGCCCGATCCCTGGTTGCTTTCGCCAATACTGATGGTGGAAGGCTTCTGGTTGGGGTAAAAGACAACGGTTCCATTGCAGGCGTGCGATCTGATGAAGAAATTCATATGGTGGAGGCCGCTGCACAGCTATATTGCCAGCCAGAAGTACAATTCACAACCAAAGAATGGAACATCAACGGCAAATTAGTGTTGGAAGTAGTTGTGCCCAAAAACAAAAAGCTAAAACACAAAGCCCCTGACAAAAACAACAATTACAAGATCTTTGTGCGTGTTGGCGACCAAAACCTTCTGGCAACACCGGTGATGCTTAAAGTTTGGAAAAAAGAGAAACAGAAAATTGCAGTCAAGATTTCAATAACAGAAACCGAAATGCAACTTCTTCGTTATTTAAATGAATATCAAACAATTAGTCTTGATGAATTTATACAACTTACCGGGATTAAAAAGCGACATGCCGAAGCCATCCTGGTAGATTTCATCCTGCTTGGAATCATTTCGATCGAACTTACCGAAAAACATACCCGATATTACCTTACCGAATCAGATTTCATGGAGCGCATCGCCTCATTTTCAGACGAAACCTTTGTGATATCCCCGAATATACATCAGAAATAATAAAACTATGATTGAGATTGGTCAGAACAAAATAATTCCTTTCATCCTTGTGCTTCTGCTTTCAGGGATTGGATTACATGCGTATTCTCAAATAGCTCGAAGCATTCAACCTTTAGAAATTTCGCAGCTTGCTAAAGACCAAAAACATGTCGAAAGATCAAAGTTTAAAGTCTTTGTGAATCTGGAAGCGGGATTTCAATCAGCTTACTTAAGCAAAAAAGGCACTTATTATCAGAGAATTAATCCTCAAATCAATTACAAATTATCAAAAAATTTCACAGGCTTTGCAGGCGTACAACAAACCTGGATTCAAAACCTCAATCAGTTTAAATTAAATGAAGAAGGAAGCTGGAAAGTAGATCACTTCGATGCAAATTATATGCTTTGGTATGCCGGAGGAAGCTATCAGGTAAATCCAAACTTACGATTAAGTGGCGTAGCATGGAAACAAACTGACCAGCAAACGATTATACAAAGAAAAGGCAACACAGCAGATTTCAATGCCAGAGGTTTTCAGCTTTATATGAATTATAGGATTACCAATAATTTGCAAATTAATGCTTCATTCAACTATAGAAACGGGAACTCAGGCAACTTTTTATACAACGAATTTCAACAACCATTCACTCCTTTTGGTGCATCCCCATACAATATAGGCGATGGCTTTGCAACAGACCCATTCAGGTTTTAAAATAACGCGAAATGTACATATTAATCTCACCAGCCAAAACGCTGGATTTCAACACTTATCTTAGTAATCTCCCCTCAAGTCAGCCATTTTTTAAATCAGAAGCAGACAAAATAGCTGCTATTCTAAGCAAGAAACAACCGAAGGATTTGTCGAAGCTTATGCATATCAGCGATGATCTGGCCAGGTTGAATTATGAACGGTATCAACAGTGGAAAAACCTGAGTGATCAACAACTGAAAGAAGCAGTTTTTGCATTTAAAGGTGATGTTTATCAAGGTCTTGATGCCAACACCTTAGTGAATGAAGAGTTACAATTTGCCCAAAAACATCTTCGGATTTTATCCGGGATTTATGGTTTATTGAAGCCTCTTGATAAAATTGCTCCCCATCGACTCGAAATGGGAACAAACCTGAAGGTTGGTAAGGATGTGAATTTATATGCTTTTTGGAAGTTGAAAATTATAAAACAGATTTCAATTGAAATGAAATCATTGAATACCAATGTTTTAATTAATTTAGCCTCAAACGAATATTTCAAAAGTATAAACCTGAAAGGCACTAAATTGGAAGTGATTTCACCTGTTTTTAAGGACAATAAAAACGGCGAGTATAAAATCATAAGTTTTTATGCGAAGAGAGCACGCGGATTGATGACACGACACCTTATAAAAGAAAAAGCCACTAACAAGGAGGCACTTTTAAGTTTTGTTGAAGAAGGATATCACTATAACGATGCATTATCTACACCCGAAACGCCTGTTTTCACCCGTGGTTGAACAAAAAAACAAGGTATAACAACCTCATTATTAAATACATTATTTTTTCTTCAAAAAAATCTTGTAAAGAAGGGAAATTAGGTTGTATCTTTGCCGTCCCAAACGCGTGAAGCACGGTAGTGATTAGCGAGGAGGGGCGAAGTTATTTAGCTGATGAATGACAAGCAGGTTGTAGCGAGGGAGGGCGCATTAAAATTGCGTAGATTAAAGAAGTGAAAGACAACCGGTTAAAGTGAAAGGAAACATTTTTAA